>Ga0209755_10000147_pt1 | contig 135548 bp, 116 predicted proteins | sample TergutCo191P1_FD_187301 | JGI IMG/M metagenome (GOLD analysis project Ga0209755, IMG submission 187301) | Cornitermes sp. P1 segment gut microbial communities from Petit-Saut dam, French Guiana - Co191P1 (SPAdes) (version 2) | ecosystem: Host-associated > Arthropoda: Insects > Digestive... | reverse complement strand
TACGATATGTTCAAGATGTTCCTTTGTCGGATTTTGACTGCGTGAATAATCAAAACCCGTACTCTGCCCGACACCGGGGTGGGCAAAGGTTGAGGATGCAAAAATAGGAACGGAAACTGCACCGGTTATGTCGTATTTTTTTTCACAGCCATGTATGCAGAGCGTGCTTATGTCCATAACTGAATAATATTATATGTTTAGTATGTATTCAAGGGGGAAGCTGTATTTATTTTTTTTGATTTATTACCTATTCTTGTTTTTTTCTTTCTTCACAGTTGATGCTTTACCGGATAAAACGATATCTTTCTTTTGCATAACTTCCTTTTCTTGTTTTAAAATATCATTTACAGCTAAAACACAGATTTCATCTTTCTCATTGCAAACCCTGCGGAGAAAAACCTGCGTAGGGATCATTAGGTGCGGGATAACTTTTTATTTGCGAATTGTAAAGGACAATTACGTCATTAATGGTAAGATCCATAAATCCGTCAGAATTATAATCTCCGGCAGAAATACTTATTGAACCTAGACCTGTGTACGATATGGGACCTAAATATCCAAGATCAATTTGATGTTGATTGTCTTCATACGTAAAATTTAAATAGGTTAAAATATCGCCGATTTTTGTATTGCCGCTCACCTGCGGTAAAAGAGTAAATGTCATATAAATTGTTTCACCTTTAAATTGAACGATGTAATCAGGCTGATAATATACTTCATCGCTTCGGTATGGAATATCAACTGCGGTAATACGAACCTTTGTTGTGTCTGTTTGTAATATTCCGTTCCCTCCCATTACATCAATTCCTGCGGGATATATTGTTATAGGAGAATCAAACCATTCTGTTCCTATACTCCATAAATAAACGCCATCTGCAGCTATTCGGACATTACCAATTATAACATCCGGATACTCATCATAGTTTCCAAAAACTCCGTTGGGCTTAAGCTCTACTCGCGCACCTTTACCGTTTACCCATGTACCCGCAAATGCGGAAAAATCTCCGTTCAGGATTTTCGTGTAACTTTCTGCAGTTATTGTCATGGCTGTTTGCGTTTCGCTTTTTTTAGTGCAGGCTGTAAGAACAAATGCGGTAATTGTTATTACTACTACCAGCCAGAGGCTGGCAGCACCTTTCAAAATAAATCTTTTCATTTTAATTTTTCCTTTTAGGTTTATATAAATATATTTTAATTACCTAACCGTAAAATCAATGCTTGTGGGAGAGTTATTATGAGACAATGTAACAATTCTCCATTCGCCGCCTGCTGGTCTAATTACAATTCTTAATTGATAGCGTCCGGGCACTGTAAAACCGGGAACAAAACAATCTCTTGTTAAGACTGAAGTCTGTGTGCCGGGATTTCTTGTTTGTGTAGTTCTGACATCCATAACCTGCCCTACAATATTACCATTACTATTTACTAATGCTACGCCATTTTGTCCTCCGGGAAATGCGTTCTGCTCCATATTCCTCAGTCTGAAGGAAACGGTAAATTGCTCACCTCGGGCAACGGAAGTACTGCCGGCAGTAAAAGCCGATAATCCCATACCGTAACCGCCTGTATTTATCACGCCTGATGTAAAGGCTGTATTAATTGTAAAACGACTCCCCGATCTAAATATTTGCGTTCTAATTCCTGTAGATTGAGGTTCGTATACCGTTACCTTCCCTTCACCGACCACCTCAAAAGTTTTAGTAACAGCGTTGAAAATAACAGCTGTTTTTTCGTCAATACCTATACCGGCTATATTCTGCTCTTGCACTGCATTGAGCAGTATGCTCTGTCTGTTTTGTTCAGAAAAGTGCTGGTGGATAATGGCAAAATCAATAAACCCGAAACCTTCTGTAACGTTGCCGCCAGCCGGCATAGCTTTACCCATTACGGAAGCTCCCGCGCTGGTTCCGCCTATCACGCCTCCATTGCGGTAAATCTCTTTTATACGCTCTAAAAAAGCTGTGCCTTGTAAATGATTCCTTAAGAGAGTTTGGCTTCCGCCTGAAAACCAAACTCCTGCTACTCCGTCCAGCTTTCTTAAATTTTCAGGCAAATCGGCATCCTCTCTTTTAAACGCGGCATAATCAGCAACGGCTCCGCGCCTGTTTAGAAAATCAACAAAATAACGCCCTCGCTCCTGCGGCGTGTAGGGCGGTTCAGCGGCAAAAGGAACTATTAAAATTTTAGAACCGGCACCTCCTGCAAGAGCAATAAACGGATCCCATTGGTTGGCGTTTGTTCCCGCTCCGCCATGAATAAAGAGAGTGCCTCTTGCTCCTTCATTTGATCCTGTCTGGGCAAAAGTATTAACCGATAAAAATAATACGATTAAAGATAAGAAAATATTTTTCATTTAAAACCTCTTTTATTAAATACACATTAAATGTTTTTGTTACATATCTTGTTTCATTAGGAGAGTTGTTGAAATAAAACAGAAAACACTAAGGCGCAGTACTCAGAAAAAGCGATGCCCCAACTTATAAGAATAACTGTAAGTAATACGAAAATTATTCCTTTAACTCCGCAACCGCTTCAATCTCCGCTAGCGCAAGCTTAGGCAATGCGCGAACCGCTACGCAAGAACGGGCGGGTTTATTTGTAAAATGTGCGGCGTACACTTCGTTGAATGCCGCGAAGTCTGCCATATCCGTTAAAAAACAAGTTGTCTTTACAACATGATCAAGATCGCTGCCGGCAGAGATTAATACCGCTTCTAAATTTTTAATAACCTGTTCGGTTTGCTCTTTAATACCGCCGTTAATAATTTCCCCTGTTTGCGGCAAAATGGGAATTTGCCCTGATGTGTAAATTAAACCGCCTGTTATAACCGCATGAGAATACGGTCCGATTGCCGCCGGGGCTTCATTTGATGTTATTGTTTTCATTGTTTAATTGTACAATATGTTTTGATTGTATCCAAGAGATCAGTCCTATAAAAAAAGTTTATGAAAATTTTCAAGTATTCTTTTTACATTCTCGTTTCTTCTAAAAGAACGATTAACATATAAAGGATGATAAAAGTTATTATTTTCAAAAGTATCATTATAGATAGGTGTAAATTTACGATTATAATCTGTGAATATTTTCCTTGCAATTTTGTTTAATAAATCATTATCATCTAGATCTCCCCAACCAAAATAAACAGGTTTATTCAAAAAATATTGAGATTCGTCAAACACAAATTTACGTTCATTAATAAAGTGCCGAATTGCATTTGCTCTATCTTGATCCATATAATAAAAACAATTAAACAGTTGGATTATCCCGTTAAGCTCAATAGTTATATTATTTTCATTAGTTTTATTATTTTCATTTACATACCAGCCATTAAATATTCTTTCTAAGCATCGCATTGTTGGATCATTGTTAAATAAACACCAATTTTCGGTTTCGATGTCGATTTTATGTACTTTTTTATAAAACTCAGTAATGATATTTTTATCAAAATCATTATTGCTTGGAGCTGCGCCTCCCGGATTTAAAAGCACTGCACTGCCAATTAATTCAATACTATTACCAAATTGTAATAATGTCTTTCTTCTAATATTATCTTGTTGACAATATTCTGCATAAACTTTCATATAAAACCTCCTGTTTTATTACTTACTTTATTGCCCAAACGGCGGATTACCGCTTGCACTTAGACCTCTGCCTGTCGTGCTGTCAATGTGATCTGTTTCCCATGCTGTGGTAAAGCGTAACCGTGTTGCTGCATCGATAGCACCAGCGTTATTTTTTAATTGTACTCCATCTACATCATTACCAACAACTTCGTATCCGTAAATGATACCACTGCTTTGTTCGTTATTATTAGGAAGAAATTTTTGAATACTTCCGATCCAACCTGTCCATGTATAAACACCAAAATTTGTATTTCCATTGATAATCCCACCATACATAATCATGCTGCCATTTTTACTAAGACAAATACCACCGCCATAATTTGATGAATTTTCTCTGATATTCCCACCTTTCATTATTATAGTTCCACCTTTAACATCTATACCTCCACCTTGCCAATTTATAGATTTATTTCTACTGATTGTCCCAGCATTAATAATAATACTTCCACTAGATATACTTATACCACCACCACCGCCACTTGCAGTATTCTCACTTATTACTCCTCCATTCATGGTAAGAGTTCCACTGGAAATATAAATACCTCCACCATCTGCAGTACCTGAATTATTTCCTCTGATTTTCGCACTGTCATTAATAATTAAGCTACCGTTAGAAAGATAAACAAGAGAATTATTATTTGTACTTCTCCCCAAAAGTGTTATATTTTCATCAAGTGTCAGTGTAACTCCGACATTAACAGTAAACATACTACCATTTGAACTAAGTGTAATTGTTCTCTCATTTTCATATCCAATTAAAGTAATACCAATAGTTCTTCCTGAATAACTTAAATTTGCAGGAGCAATTGATTCATTGCCTCCTAAAGATATTATAAATTTATCACCTGTTGCAGCGTTAGACGAAATATAAGAAAGTGACGTACTAAGATTTTGATTACCAATTTTATTTCCATTACGGTATAATCCCGGACTAAGATAAGCATCCGGTATTCCGCTTGCAATTGGTCCAAAGTCAGAAATGCCATTAGTATTTAAAGCGCGTAATCTGATACGATAACTCATTCCTCCTATTAGTTCATTAATAACCACAGTAGTTCCTGTTGTTGTTACAGCAAGAGTTGTTGGTGTTTCTATGCCAATATATACTTCATATCGATCTGCACCTACAACAGCCGTCCAAGATAATGATAATTGCTTGTATTCCGGTGTAATATTCGGTACTCCAGGCACACCAAGAGGTTTTCCGCTAACGCTTTCACTTGTAATACTTCCATTAGCATTTATCGCTCTAACCCAAATATAATACGTTGTACCATTTGTTAGGTTACTAAAAGTTGCTGTTGTAGATGAAACTGTCAATGCTGGTTTCTCAGGTATTATTGCTTTTGTATTATAAAAAATTTCATATTGATCTGCACCTGCTACATATGTCCAATTTACAATTAATTGTTCATTTCCTGCGATTAATGAAACTGTTCCTACATTGTCAATTAACTTTGCGCTTGCAACAGGACTAAAACTGCTTGTCCCGATTAAATTTTTCGCTTTTATCCAAACGTAATAGGTTGAACCATTTTCTAATCCTGTTATTACTATCACAGTTTCTTTTGTATCGTTCCCAAACTTTTTAGCTTGCGATGTATCATTTGATGTTCCATACCAAACTTCATAAGCAGAAGCAAGCTCGACAGTCTGCCATGAGACTGTTAAAGTTTTATTTCCTGAAAATAAAGAAGGACATATAGGTGTTGAAGGCGCAGATGTAGGTATTTTAGTAGTACCTGCTTCCGGTTCGCTTGGATTACTTTTTCCACGATTATTAACTGCTCTTATCCAAATATAGTATATTATATTATCTTCAAGATTTTCTAATAATATATTTAATTCACTGGTACTAATTGTAGGTGTAGATGGAATGTCTGGTGTTTTATTTATATATACCTCGTAAGTAAGTGCGCCGCCTGTATCTTCCCATATCACTGTTAATTGATTAATTCCGGGAATTATCACCGGTCGCTTTGGTATTGCCGGAACTTCATAAGAAGACCATGGAATACCACACGCTCTTGCACTAAACTCACTTGATGCTTCAGAATTTACCGCTTTTATCCATATATAATATACAGTTTTATTAATAAGACCTGATAAAACTGTAGTTGTTCCAAAAACAGTTTTAATAGGAGTTTCAGGCGGTGTTTGTGTTTCACTTATATAAATTTCATAACTTTCTGCACCTTGTACAGCTGTCCAATTAACAGTTAGTATATTTGGATTTACTATAACTGTTAAAGGGACTGGAGCATCAAGCGCTGTTAAACTAATCGGATTATTTGCAACATTTTCCAAAATTAATTTGACCTCTGAAACAAGAGAAGGAGTAGAACCTGTAAAAATAAAAGTGTATACACATCCTGCTTCAAATGATGTAAGAACATCCGAAAGAGAAATATAATCTGCACCAATAAAAATTTTATAATTTGAAGCAGAACCCAGATTCGGTTCAATCGTATATTGCGCTTGTTCACCTGTATTTACAACAGTAGAACTTTTTGAATTATCAGGTGATAAAGGAGAAAAGCCTCTATGTAATTGAATTGAGAACGATGAATTATTTTGTATCAATATAAAACTGTTATTAGTAAATATTTCTCCTAGTGAAGAAACCGTATCTTCAAGTTTAGGAACTATTATTTCTGTTGTTTTATTTGCATCTATACGTGCTGTAGTTTGCCCTCTCCCTACATCAGAAGGAATATAATTTAAAATAAAACCATTGTTAAAAACTGTGTGATACTCAAAATAAAACGGTATTTCGCCTGCTATCCATTCAATAGGTTTTGATAGTTTACCTGCGGAAACAACTGTAACAATATCACTGTCTCTTCTTTGGTAAAAATCATAAACAGTTACAGCACAAATTCCCTGTGTGTTATCAAAAACAATAAACGTATTGTTCGTATTGTCACTTGTATTATCATTTCCAAAATCTTTACAAGTAACTAATATTAGAATCAATATAATTGTAATTAATAACCGTTTTATCATTAAAGATACCTCCAAACAGTCATCGCTAGAAGATTAAATTATGAACAGAGCGGCTTTTACACCGCCTGTTAAATTACCATGTACCTGCCATGTCTGCTGATTGAATATCTGCTAAACTGCTGATCCATGCTTTTAATGAATTGTCATTGTGATCGCCATTAACAGTTATTGTATACATTTTATCCCGTTCAATCTTAAACGAATCTAATAATGTGCTGTCACTTTCGCTTGTTTGTAATCCGACATCAAAACCGGAAGGACCAAATGACCAGTTGGAAATTATAACAGAATCGTCATATTTATTTTGGACTCTGGGCATATCAATCTGATAAGTTCTGTTATTTCCGTTCGGTATACCGGATATACCTGAAGCTGTTCTTACAATATTAGTTCCTTGATAAAAATTAATAGCTCCGCTTGTTGTTTGATTATTTATAACTACCCACGCTGCGCCGTTGGAAAAATTAATACCTGATAATAGAGACTTTAAATTCATTGTATGTTCCGTCGTTCCTTCACCGAAAGTAACCTGTTGAAACCAAGCATAATTTGATCCGCTTCCCTGAGGGTATACAGTTTCTACTACATCTCTGACATTGTTATACCTTTTAAAAACCGGAAATACATTATGATCTCCGTCTATCATATAAAGTGTTGTGTTAAGCATACCTGCGGGAGCATAACCAATTGTTTCTCCGGCAACACCGCCCAAACGTAATTCAACATTTATCGAATTTGATGCGTTAACTATATTTAACTTGTTACTTCCGCCTAAAGAGCCTGAAATTTCATAAACAACATTATTTTCTCCCTGCTTGTTATAAAATATAAATACTCTTGTAAAAGGAGCATTTTTTAATTGTGTGTTTTCAATAAGATTATCTTTATTTGTATTATACTGAGCCTCTGTTAATATATACAAAGGAAACGCTTCTGTTTTATCAAACAATGTAGGATTGGCAGCAAATGCATGATTATTAGCATGAGCAGGAACACCGCCAAGTAAATAATCCGGGTGTATATCTCCTTTAAACGCTACCAATCTTTGATTCGTACCGTTTCTTACTCGAATAGAAAAATTTACATTATGGCTGGTAAAATCAACTTCTTCACCTTTTTCTTCATTATTTAAGATATCGCAACCTAAAACTAAAAAAACCAAAGATAGAACAATTACAATAGCCATTACTAATTTTCTTTTCATAAAAACTCCTTTTTTTATTATTTTATTAAAAGACATAAATATGTACCAATCTTAATATATACATAATAACGTATTTTATCAAGCCTCTATGACATAATTATGTTATTTTTCCGTATATGACTGTATTTTCGAAACGATTACAATCAGAAATTGACTATTTAGGTCTTAATCGAAAGGAATTTGCAGCAAAAATAGGTATAAAAAAGCGGGCTTTAGACGCATATTTAGGTCCCCAACAATCCATGCCCCCCGCTGACACAGCGGTAAAAATAGCCGCCGCTCTAGGCGTTTCGGTTGAATATCTTGTAACCGGCAGGGAATACCGTCAGACCGTAGACATTTCCGGCTACCTTCAATTCAGAGACATACTTGATGATTTAACCGTTTTACCCGATACCACGCTTTCCCCTATTAAAGCGGTTATAAAAGAATTTGCGGACTCTGTTCGTGATGAAAAGGAATAGTTAACTTAGCGTTAAGTATTAATCCAAAATAATTGCGTCTAACGCAGGAGACAGTGCTTACATCATATTAGCTGGTAAGCGCAGGGCACGCAATGAATCATCAGTTTTAAGAGTTAGATCAATATCAGACCTATTTATAAAAGATGTCTACGCCAGAGACTGGGTTTTCAATGACGTCTTTGAAGTAGCCCGTGTTTGGTTTTGCCGGTTCTTAAGGTTCAACGATTATCGGCTCAGTAGTCGTTTCGTCTTTTAAATAAATTATTTTATGATATAATACCGTATGGCTTTAAATTGCGGTATTTTAGGGCTGCCCAATGTCGGCAAGTCCACAATTTTTTCAGCGTTATGCTCAACTCCTGCCGAAACGGCAAACTATCTTTTCAGCACGCTCAAGGCAAACACAGGAATCATCAATGTTCCTGATCCCCGTCTTGATAAGTTATCAGCTATTTTTGTACCGGACAGGACTATCCCTGCAACTGTAGAATTTGTTGATATTGCGGGCTTAGTAAAAGGCGCATCCAGAGGCGAAGGAATGGGAAATCAATTTCTTTCCCACATCCGCGATGCCGCTGTTTACGCGCATGTCGTCCGATGTTTTGAAAACAGCGATGTAATTCATGTCAATGATAAAATCGATCCTGCATCCGATATTGAAACAATCGATATAGAACTGGCTCTTGCCGATATGCAAACACTTGCAAAACGCCGGGAGCGTGCGGAAAAATCTTTGAAGAATCCGAATGAAAAGAAAAACAGCGAATTTGTTTTATCAATATTGATAGATAAAATAAACCCCGCGCTTGAAAACGCCCAGCCGATCCGCTCGCTCAATTTAAGCGATGAAGAAAAAGCGGCGATATACGATTGTCATTTTATAACAGCAAAACCTCAGCTCTATGTATGCAATGTTGACGAAGAAGGAATCAAATCCGGCAACGCCCACACAGAAGCTGTAAAAAAACGCGCAGCAAGCGAAGGGACAGAAGCAGTCTGCATCTGCGGAAAATTTGAAGCAGACCTTTGCGGCATAGAAGACCCGGAAGAAAAAAAAGCGTTTTTAGATGATTTAGGTTTGGAAGAAACAGGGCTTTCTTCTTTGATACACAGCGCATACAAACTGCTCGGACTGCGGACTTTTTTTACAACAGGAAAAGACGAATGCCGCGCATGGACTTTTCACGCAGGAGACACAGCTCCGAAAGCGGCGGGAGTTATTCACACAGATTTTGAAAAAGGATTTATAAAAGCCGAAGTCTACACCTGCGATGACATTTTCAATTACGGAACAGAAGCGAAAATTAAAGAGGCGGGCAAATACCGTCTTGAAGGCAGAGATTATATTGTTCAAGACGGAGATGTGATGTTCTTTAAATTTAATGTGTGAGTTATGCTAAAGCTGCGCTTCCCACAAACCATGCAGGTTGCAATATTCATAAATCGTTAAAGGTCCGTCACTTACAAAAAATTCTGCAGCAGGCGAATCTTTTGGCGTTAATGCAACACGCTGAGTTCTGTTGCCGTCTGCTACAACAATCCATGAAATATGATGTTCTTCTGACATCGGATGAGGAACGCTTCCTACTGTAACGGTCAGTTTGTTTCCTTCGCGGACAGCGACAGGCACATGCTTTTCTTTTGCACCATCGGAAGTGTTAGGAATTATTTGCGCCATTATTTCTCCGCAACATGCCACATCAACTCCCGAACTATTCACATAACTGATAATATTCCCGCAAATCGCACACTTGCAAAATATACGTTTATTACTCATGATAATGCCTCCTTAAGCATTTATAACTATTTACAGATAATTATAGCGTATCATTTGTTAAAAGTCACTTAAAATTTTTATTAACATATTTACTTTTAAAATATTAAATATAAAATAAATCCTTCTGTAAAATAATATTACTTTCAACCTTTCTTTCATTAATAATATCAGAACTGTCAATATCTCCAATAAGTAAGGGAGATAATATATTATGTTTTATGCAATTATTTTTAACAAGATTGTAACTATAATTTGCATAACAATAAATACAGCCGTTTGGACATGAATTATACTCTCCGATATCGATACTTACCGCACAGCCGCATTCAAGACGCTGATTTTTATCTTTTTCAACAGACAGATTATTCCCAATAATTTTTGCAATCAATCTGTCATCAATACACCTTGCATGCCCTATATTATATTGTGAAAGGTCAATATCTTCGGCGCAAGTATCAATGAGTAAATTATTTTCACTTGCAATTTTTAAAAAGTTTTCTGCAATTATATTTTTTTCTTCAAAAGTAATATCTGCGATACAATTCGCTTTGATATTTTCATTAATCTTTTTATAAAAATCAATGAAACTGAAAGTTACTTTTTCTGTAAAGCTTTTTAATTGACACGCTATTTCCATAAATTTTTCGATATGATAATTAATCGTATAACGGGCATTAAGTAAAACAGGATCATACCTCCAAATAATTCTTTGCGATCCAATTAAATCGGATAATTTTTTAAAAGTTTCTATTATTTCTGCTTTAGGAGGTAAATTTGTTTCTATATCGTTATCATAGGGATTAAGTGTAAATTGAAAATAATATGCATAATTGCTAAGAGATGAAAGTTTATCAATCATAGGTTTTGGATTTTTACTCCAGAAAACAATACAATCAACAACTTCAGGATCAAGATTTATTTTACTCACCTGATGATTATTCATCGGGTTTCTTACATAAATATACCGCTCTTTAATTTTGTTTAACAGCCAATCTGAGTAATATGCGGGAATATCTGTTCGGCGTGATGCGCTTATTATCATAGAGAATTATACAGCGAATAATTCTCTTTATCAAAACAAACAAAAATAACTTTTTTTATTATCGGTGTCTCTTTTAATGTTTCCCGAACTGTATTAATCGCAACTTCCGCTGCCTTATCTTTTGGATAACCAAAAATCCCTGTACTGATATTCGGAAAGGCGATACTTTCGATTCCATTTTCCTGCGCAAGAAACAAACTCTTCCTATAACATGACGCAAGCAGCTCAGGCTCACCTTTATTACCGCCGCGCCAAACAGGACCAACCGTATGAATCACATATTTCGCAGGTAACTTTCCCGCTCCTGTAATCACAGCGTCACCTGTCGGGCACGGTTCATTCGGGCGGCGGCTCTCCGCTATTTTTATACATTCATCGAGCAACTGCGATCCCGCTGCTGCGTGTATTGCGCCGTCAACTCCGCCGCCGCCCATGAGACTTGAGTTTGCGGCGTTTACAATCGCGTCAACCTTTTGGACGGTGATGTCGGCGAGGGTTGATTCTATTTTACACATATTATTTCTCCTGGTTTATTTCCTAAACGAGCCTATTTCGATCAAGTTCCCTTCCGGGTCTGCGACATAACTTGTCCGCTGTCCCCATTCCATTGTTGTCGGCGGAAAAATGCTTTTAACACCTAAGTCTATCAATCTTTTATATTCTTTATCCACATCATTGTAAGTTTTCATTTCAAAAGCTATTTCCATTGTACCATTGTTACCTTTTGGATAGCTATATTTCTGAGATGTCATTTTTTCAAAATCTTTTCGTCCGTACATAATCAGTTTACATTCACCTGTTTGAAACTCGGCGTTTGGTTCACCTTTATTCCAGTTGGTTTCCAATCCTATTATGTCGCGGTAGAATGTTACCATTTTTTCCATGTCGGTTACGAATATTCCGATGGCTTGGAGGGTCATTGGGAGATGGCTCCTTTTTGGGTATTATAATTGAGAACGACCGTTATTAGCAATAGAAAAATATTAAGAACAAACAATGTTTTAATTAATCGTATTTTTTTCTTGACATCTATATAAATTATTCATATCTTTGTTTATATATTATTTTTTGGAGAAAATATGAAAACAAAATTTGCCTTATCTGTTCTTTTTCTTTTAGTTATGTATATTTTATTATCATGCGCTTCTACATCAAATGTGCCTTCTATTCAACCAGAAGACCTAATTGGAACAAAGTGGGTATCACCAATGTCATTTGCGGGTTTTAATAACACATTAGAGTTTATAGACAATGAAAATTGCATTTATACTCTTGTATCCGGTCCAAGAGAATTAAAATATAAAATAAGCGGAAATAGTATTATCATTGGCAGGGATCGGTATATCCTTCAAGAAAATACTTTTTATTACAATGGAAATCCGCATTGGGTAAAACAAGAGTAGCAGTTTTTATTCAATCCACAAAAGTATATGTCTCGTTGTAATAAGCATTAAGCGATTTGCCTTCGTAACTCCAATACCTTGTAGGATGTATATTATAATCCAATTCAAGAATTTCTCTTGTAATTTGCGTTAGTGATTTTTCTTCATCGCTATCTGCAGTTTTTACTTTACGATCAGAAGAAACAAACACTTCTGTTGATTTTTCATCATAAGAAAAAACTAATTTTGCTCCTATAGGTATACCCATTTCCGAGAAATTGAGAGGAGGTCTTCCTTTTTTATAATTTTCTGATGCGTCTTTTTCAACGGCAGTAATTGATTTATTAATTTCTGCTGTTATCGCAGGCGTAACATCTTTTTTCGCAAACAAACGCGGTATAACAATCGCTTGTTCAGGATCGATATCGAAGAACTCTCTTTTTGGGTTTACTCTATTCGGATAAAAAGCTTTATGCAAAGCGTTTTCAACAACTTTGCAATCTTCTACTTCGCAAGCAAAAACACAATCAAAGGGGAATGGAACACCTGTTGTGTTTAGTTCGTTCATGCGGTTTGTAATTTCATTTGTTGTTTGCCCTATTTTCACCAAGCCCGGCATTGCAGGGTTGGTGAGGATGTAGACTATACCTTGTTTTGGGGTGGACATGGGGGGTGTTCCTTTTGAATTGAAATATATTATCTAGTACCATTCTAACAATGGATTAGGTAATTTAGGCTCAATTCTTGCAATAAAATTTCTATAAGTAAAACATTGAATTGAATTTAATAACATTATTTTAGTTTCTAGAAGAAAAGAATTTATTTGCTCTTCGGTCATTCCTCTTTTTTTTAATCTATATGCATCGTTTACAAAATATAATTTAAATTTCTCTACTTTATAGCTCTCATCCATAAATACATCTGAATATTTTATTTTCATAAAATCTTCAATAGCAGTATTAAATTTTTTAATAATATTATCTTTATCAAAACGACGAGGAGAACTGATATTTTTCATTTCAACAATATAAATTTGATGTAGTTCTTTATTTGATAATCTCTGAGCAATAATAAATATATCCGCTATTTCAGGTGTGGGTTTTTGACCTTTACGATGATAATACTCATCGATATTTATTACTATATAAGATTCTTGAGGCATTGCTTCATCAATTAAAACGCCAACTCCGTTTTCTAATAAAACGTTTGTGAAAAATGGGATCAGATCGATTTTAGATTTAATTTTATTTAACATCGTTAGCTTCCATTTTTTCAATTATTTTAATTTTTTCATAATACAATTCTTCAGCAACATCAACAAAATTATTATCTTCCATTCCAAGATCACTCATTGGAATTTTCGTTGAATAACTTCCTTTACAACCATGCGAAAAAATAATTCCACTAATTATCTTTTTATCAATTATATTTTCTGCAATTAGGTTATTTAATTTTTGAAACATATAATTACTATGACTAGTGACAACCAACTTAGCACCCATTTTTACTAAATCAACAAAACATTCCATTAATAATGTCTGCGCTCCAGGATGCAAATGCGCCTCTGGCTCTTCAATAAAAATAATAGGCATACCATTATTTGTTCTTCCTTTAATATTATCATCTTCCGAACTAATTATATAACGCAAAAATAAAACAATGGGAGAAACTTCAGCGATCATTGATGATGTTCCTAATAATTCTAAATTTATATCAGTATTATTTGGATGAAATAATATTTGTTTAGTCGTTTGATCAAAGCTTACTTTACCTTTTAAAAGTTTTTCTTCTATATTTCCAGCAATGGAATCAAATTTTTGATTCTTACGCCTTATATTTATCTCATTTATTTTTGAAAAATAGTCAGAGTCCTGTTCAGATATACTAGGAAGAACAATTTTTTCACTTAAAAAATTCCTTTTTTTTGCTAATTCAACTAATATTTGACTGAATGCATTTAAAGCTCTATACAATCCAGATCTGGATGCTGGTAAATAATAAACACTATTAATTTTTGCCAATATAGAAACAACATTATTTTTATGTATTTTATTAAAATATATTTGCATATCTTCAAGAAATTGCTCCTCTTTTGTATAATACAGTATTACTTGGTCATTTTCTATTTTTGGATATCTATGTTGTTGTACTTTTCTACATAAATATTTTTTACCTTTACCATCATACTTTAAAATTAATTTATTATTTTCTTCTGTAATGTGAATAATATAATCTTCAAAATTCACACCTAAATAAAAACTACCATTTGAAAAATTATTTTTTAAATTAGAAATATCTCCAAAAGAATTTTGAAGCGAATTTTCAAAAGATGATAAAAACATTGCTGATAAAGAACTAGAAAAATAATCTATTATAATATCAGTAACATCAAATTCATTACTATTATCTAACCTAGCTTTAATATTTTTAATGAAACTGTTATCATTAAACCTTGTTCTAGAAGAATGGCTATAAAAATACCGAAAAGCTATTGGAGCATTAAAAACAAAGTTCTTTAAAACTAGATATAAAATTGTAATTGCATAAGATTTACCAATATTATTTTTTCCATAAATAAATGTTAAATCAGAATCAATACCTACATCAATTTTATCAATTGGACCTATATTCTCTATATGTAATAGCATACCTCTTTCCATGTAGCTAATTATTATATTATAATTAACACCTTGTCAATATCTATAATAACTCCAAAATAATCAAAACAAATATTCCTACCCCTTCCCCCTTTTCTTACCTTTCCCCTCCACAAACAACTCCCCCGTCATCTTCTGATACAACTCAAACAAAAACGCAACACGCTGACCGTCATCGTCAAAAGATCGCCCATAAGCGGCTTCCACAGCTTTATCAAGTTTCTGGTGGGCTTTTACCAGATCGGGAAGCATTGTTGTAGTGTCATACAATTCTGCCAAAGACAATTCAGGAAACTTTTTACGTGCTTCCAGTACGCCTTCAGCTTCTTTAATTATTGTCTGTTTTTGTTTTTCGGTGGGAGAAGGCCAGGGGAAATTATTATAAACGATTGTATTTGAATAACGATAACGTAATTCAAGTCGTCCACAAACATACCGCATCCACGCCATATGCATTGTAGAACTAACTATTCCAAACTCATAAGACGTTGCATTTGGAATAAATGCAGTAGCATCTCCTGCAATAATATTTTTATCTAGAAAACCAATAGGTATATATTGTCTATTTTCTGATGAATGACGGGGAATAATAATATAATCTGTATTCGGTTGTCTTATTTCTACAAACAAACTTGGGAATTGTGCATATTTTAAAGTTGCAATTCTATCACTTTTTGATCTGAATTTTTTTATATTCTCTAATCGAGTCATTATCTCTTTTGATTTATTATACTTTGATGGAGAAATATCTTTTAACCAAATACAAAAACGCGGAATATTATGAAGGAATTCTTTTGCACCGGTAAAAGGACGGATTATTTCTTTTAAATTGGTATCACTTGCCAGAAGCGTATCTTTTTCTTCTAAAGTAAGCAAGAAATTTCCATCATCTGTCGGTGAACTGCCTTTTGTCATGGAAGGAACATTGCAAATTGGATTTTTTCTTTTCTCAATAAATATCATTGGAGCATTTATTAAATAAGCATTTATTTGTTTAACAATAGTTTCCATAGGTTCACTGGTTACAGTGTTATATTGATAAATTTTCTTTATTTCTCTATCTGCAAGATTAAAACCAACTATCACACAATATACAGCCGCTTTTCCTCTTGCTTCATTACTCCACTTAAAAGTTTGATGTGCAAAAATAATTTTTATTCCATATCTATTTATTAATTCTTGCCAAAGAATTGGAACTTGCTCCCCTTGACAAATACTGTTAGTCGAAACGAAAGCAACATCAATTTCTGTCCCTTGAATATACTGAGCCGCTTTCTTATACCAACAGGTAACATAATCAAGAACGCCATAATTATTCATTTTATCATAAATAATTTCCGTTTCTTTTTTCTGTTCTTTGCTCATAACACTCGCACCCAAAAACGGCGGATTACCCAAAATGTAATCCAATTTCGTCTTTGGAATAATAGTCTCCCAATCAATCGACAGAGCATTGCCATGATAAATTAAAGCGGAAGCCTTGAGCGGTATACGCATAAAATAAGTTCCGAAGCGTTCACGAACAAGCAAGTTCATCTGATGATCGACAAGCCAAAGCGCAACCTGCGCTATATGCGCCGGAAACTCCTCAATTTCTATTCCGTAAAATTGATTTACATTTACTTTAATTTCATCATGAATATCAAGAACCTTATCTTTACCCAACAGCAATTCCAAAACATCAAGTTCAAGCAGGCGCAGTTCACGATAGCTGATAACAAGAAAGTTACCGCATCCACAAGCGGGATCAAGAAAAGTCATTGAAGCTAACTTGTCATGAAACTTGATTAACCGCTCACGCCGTGATGAAGGAGCAAGCTTTTTAATTTTTTCAAATTCATCACGCAAGCTGTCAAGAAAAAGCGGATGAATTAATTTTAGTATATTTTCTTCGCTTGTATAATGCGCGCCGATATCGTGCCGCGCCTCATCATCCATTACGCTCTGAAACATCGCGCCGAAAATAGCGGGAGAGATTTTACTCCAATCAAGCGTGCAACTTCCAATTAACGCATCTCTCATGGAACGATCAAAGTCGGCTGTTTCTATCGTTTCTTCAAACAACTGTCCGTTTACATAAGGGAATTGGTTTAATTGTTCGTCAATAGTTTTGAGGCGTTTATCTTTCGGTTTGTTTAATACTTCAAATATTTTTTGAATATGAAGAGCAAGATCGCTTCCGTCTTCGTTTGTGCGTTCAAGAATATATCTGTTGAATAAATTCGGCGGCTCGAATATGCCCGTGTCATCTGCAAATAAACAAAACATAAGACGCACAAGATACAATTCAAGCTGATATCCCGAATAACCAATCTCTTTCAAACGATTGTGGAGTTTTCCCATTTCTTCCGCTGCATGAATATTGACAGGATCCCATTGCTTGAAAGAATCAATTTCTTTATAACCTGCAAGATGCCCGAACAATTCTACATGAGACGGAAGTTCATCAAGTTTAAAACTATAACACTTTGCGTTATCTTCTAAATCATAATATTGAAAATTAAGAAAATCACAAGTTAAGATTCCTTTGGGAATTTCTTTTTGCGGTAAACTCATTGCGTAGATTTTCGCTTGTTCGTATGCCTTATCCAAATCCTTGCCGGGAGTTTTCATTTCGATGATGATTTGACCTTTCCAGAAGAGATCGATATACCCGCGATCTGAAGTGTTATCTTTAATAACTTCTTTTTCAAAGAGCGCGACTTTTTTTCTGTCTACACCGAATATTTTTAAGAATTCAGTTTCAAAAGTTTGCGCTTCCGCTTTTTCTTTTACTGTTGCGGCTTTGTCTTTCCAATCAAGTACGAATGAAGCAGCTCTTGTTTTAATTTCGTTCCACGAGAGAGGCATGAAAATATTATCACATATTTAACAGAAAATGTCATGTTTTTATAACTAAATATTACATACGATATTAAATTTAATCGCAATTATCCCTTCACGTATAACTGACCACATATAAAAATTTCCCAGTCTGATATAACCCTTCAAATAAATCATTCGGAGGAAATTATGGAAAAAGCAACCCTAATCACAACAAGCAAATATGCTTGCGAAAAACGCTATCCAGCAAAAAAGGACGGCTCAGGCTGTAAAGGACGAATTTATATCGGCTTCAATCTGACTGGAAATTCAGACGCAATATTGAAGTATATCGAAAAAACCCTTGAAACAATCAAAAAGGAAGTCGCCGCCGATTTCAAGCCAAATAAAAACGAAAAAATTTAACAAATTTTTCTCAAAATCCTAAATTCGGCAATGTTCTTGTTAATCTAATATGCAGAAATTCTTATCTGATATTATTTTCAAGGAGATTAACCAGTGACCTATTTCGAGTTTAACAGCAAATTCCCTACACAAAAAGCCGTAATTGATTACTTTTTCAAAGCCCGATACAACGACACCTTAACCTGCAACCATTGCGGAGCGACCGTCAAGGTTTATAAAGACAGAAAACGAGACAAAGTATGCCATTGCCACAACTGCGATAATACTTTTTCGCCATTTACGGGAACGATTTTCGAGAAATCCTGCACAGACATGAGAAAATGGTTCTATGCCATTCATTTGGTTCTGAACGGTTACAAGGGCATTTCGGGCTGTCAATTACAGAGGGAACTGGGAGTAACATACAAAACGGCATGGCGCATTTTACGGTTAATCAGAGAAGCAATGGGAAACGAGGACATGGCGAAAGCTTTTGATTGCTTCGTGGAAATTGACGAGACTTATATCGGCGGGAAACCGAGAAAAATAAACGGCAACGCAGGGAAAGCAAAACGGGGACGTGGAACTTCAAAAACGCCGGTTATCGGAATAAAGGAACGGAATTCAAAACGAGTTTACGCTCAAGTCGCACAGCCCAATGAACTGGGTCAAAAATTATCTGGTAAGCAATTATTATCTGTTATTGAAACGGTCTGTAAAGATGGAACAACTGTTGTAAGCGACGATTTCAGAAGTTATGGAATCTTGGATAGCAAAAAAGTTGAACAATACGTTCATTTTACGGTTAACCATTCACAGGGACAATACAGCGCAGGAAACGGAATACACACCAATAATATCGAAAGTTTTTGGAGCTTAATAAAACGGCAATATATTGGAACTCATCATCATTACAGCATTCAACATATGCAGGGATATATCGACGAAATGTGCTTCCGACAAAACCACCGAGGAAACGGGGCGTTCGATACGGTGCTGAAACAGTGTATCAGAAAGGCGGCTTGATTCTGATATTATACTTATCTTATATTTTGGAGGATAAAATGAAACAAAAAGGCGAATGGCAAGTACCAGTAATAGGAACAGGATTTCTGTTGATATCAACACAAATATTTTTTAATCCGCTATTAGCGGCATTATTAACAGTTATATGGATGCTGTGTATTCCAGTAATTATCGGAATTTCCTATATTTTTAATATATAGGGTAAACGGTGGCTTGATACTGATATTATATATATAGATTAAACGGATATATTTCGTTAATCTATATATGCAGGTTGAGCAATAAAGGCGGCAAGCTACACCTCGAAAGAGGAAGCCCCGATAATCCTGAGTTCAACCTGCTTTTTTATATTAAGGACAAGTTGTTAATATACCAGCTATATGCACAATGCTCTTTTTGATGCCTTTTAATTATTGAGAGCTTAATTGTATGGATATCATTTTCAATTATGACATTTGGACATTCAGCTTTGTAAAAATAATCGACATCTCTTTTATCGTCTTTTTTATTTTTCTCTGGTGTGATATTTCTCATTTTTTGTATATAATAGGGCAAGCCTTGAATAGCAATGATAAATTTCCTTTTATTTGATTCATTATGCTTTTTAAGATCAGATTGCCAATGTCCTATACAGCTATTAGGAATTTCTATTTCTAGTGGTGGATCTGTATTTTCAACAGTAATTATTCTTTCCCATTGTCCAAATTCAAATTTTTGGATAATGTGATTTTTATAGAATTTCAGCAAATCAGTCAAATTTGTTATTGCTTTTGTTTCTTCAATTTCTGAAATATAAATCCGACCAGCTTCAACAACGACTGTTTCCTGTAAATGGGATTCCCTCAAGACACTTTCAAACAGCTCATTTTCAGCCCAAAAATTGCCTTCGGCTTCGCCAGAATGGATATCGTCAGTGTCAGCACCGCTAGTTCTGAGAATGCTGTCAAATAATCGGTTTCGCATATAAGTTAGTTAATTACGACTAATTATTATGAATAGTTTAAATCGGATATTTGAAGAAGTATTAAAAGAAAGTCAAAAAATTAAACTTTATAGAGCACAATATGGAGATTATAGAAAAGATACAAATAGACCATTATATATGAGCCCAGAAATTAGTGGCGACTTAAAAGATTATGCTGAAAATTATGTAGAAGGTGAAGAAACAGATATTAAACTTAAACGTTTATTAACTTTTGAATTAGACCCTAAAATTTTTTATGATACTCGAAAAGACCAATTAGGACTTTATAAAGATGTAGATACGTTAAATAGAAATCAATTAACAGTAGGATTACGAGGTGAAAAAGTTAAAACAAACCCAATAGTTAAGAAACTTAAAAAGTTGGGATATGAAGGAATAACTGGATATGATATGATGTTTGATTTTATCGAATTTGTGAAATTTGAAGCTGATGTTGATCCTATTAAAGTAGATAATCCATGGTTAAAAACACAAATAAATGAACCAAAAATAATAATAAGAACAATAAAAAGAATAAAGAATGAACATCCCGATTTTAATATTCGTAAAAATTTAAACTATTTTTATAATTTTTATAATACACGTCACAGTATAGAATGGGAAGCAAAATTAGTTAAAGTACTTAATAAGTACGAGTTTATTTTAGGAAAGGAATTTAATATCTTTTATAATCTTTTTCTAAAGGTTTCTGGTCATGCTAAAGAAGGTTGGTTTGAATACGTAGATTGGGACAATTTTTTTGATCTTTTTGGTGAGTATTTATGAGTTGGTTAATCTAAGTCCAATATAGAGTCAGTTATACGTGAAGGGATAATTGCGAATTTAATTTATTAACATTCTCTGTGTTTTAGCTGGTCTAATCTCTACAAACAATGGATTATTAAAAGTAGCCCCAGTAACAAGACATTGACCTGGTCCAAGAGAAGGTATTGTAGACCATAAAGCCTCATGAACTCCACCTGTTGTTTGCTTTACGGGAGCTAAATTTGAAGCAGACTTTAACTGATGAATAAACCTAGTATTTGCAAGTTCAAATAATTCATCCGGAACATGACCTGGCTGTTGAGAAACAAGAGCAAGTGACATCCATCTTTTTCTTCCACGCCTGCTAATTACCTGCATATTATCAAGAATAGAACGCATTTTTACTGCATTATTCCTAGAAACAAAAGTATGTACTTCTTCTATAACAACCAATACTTTAGGTCTAACTTTGTTATTTGGCATTAATTCACCAACAGGAGTTTGGATAACTCGATCAAACAAGGATTGCAATGTATAAGCTATTGCAATATTTCTACTACGATCATCTGTCTCAGAAACATCAAGAACAGATAGTCTCCCACCAACTAATAAATTATCTAGTGGCAACTCAGGCACGCAATTAGTAGCATTCCAATCCAGCATTTGAGAACGACCTAAACGAGTAAGTTTTGACTGCATAGGTCCTATTGTTTGTTGTGATGTATTTGGTGGTATTAAACTACCGTCTATAATACCATCTATCAAGTGTTGTAAAGTAAAACTCCTAACAGTTGATGATGAATTACTTGTTGATGCGAAAGGTCCTTGCCTATTTCCACTTGGACGACTAATATTTGCGGCTTTTACCATCATACTTTCCAACATTCTTGCCTGCGCTTCGGATAGCTCCATAATATCTGAAAGAACATATGGATCAACAGCAGATATAGGAACCTTAAAGTGGACTGGGTTTTCAGCATCAGAATGACCAGATTGCGGAACATATACAATAAAATCTTTAATGCCTTCCTGATGTATACCATACTTCTCATTCAATATAGGGATAAGTCTTACATCAGATGTAGGTTTATTCATTTTAACATATTCACCTTCAACATCTATAACAACAACAGCCCAACCTGCTTTTATTGCTTCTTCCATAATTACTTGAGTTGTGTTTGATTTTCCTGATCCAACTGTTCCAAATATACCAACATTTCTCGGAAGAAAATTTTTATTATCAACATCAACATTAATCGCAATCTTATCATATCCCATTAATTGTCCTAAATAGAAATTACCATTAATTTTTAAAAATTTTTGCAATCTTTCCGGTGGGAAAATATATATTTCCGAATAAGGTCTCGGTCTAGTTGGACTAGGAACAAGCTGTTCTCCTTCTCTTAATTGACCTAATATTTCAATTGTTCCAGAAACATAATAGGAAGGTCGAAATTGTGTTCTATCTGGATGGAGAACTGTTGTTCTAGTTATTGCTGAGTCCATTCCAACTTCATGCGGAGAATGAAAAGGACCTTCCACTACTCTTCCTAAAAAACTCAAACCTTGTTCAATATCCCTTATACCAACATATACATCACGACGAAAATGCCTACGATGTTCAGCAGAGACCATTGCTTCAGAAGAAGTATTATCTGCTCCCGAATTATCAAAATTGATAAAACCAAGACGAACCAAAGACCCATGAATTGATTTTCCAGTTTCCAGCTCATCCTCTTTCACCTTATCTTTAGTTTCTTGATTTTCTTGATTCTCTACATCTTCTCTTTCTAGTCTTAAATCTTCTTCTGGAAAATAATCTTTTTCAAAATCACTCATGCTCTTGTCCTCCTTGGATCAATGTCAAATAAACCTGCTTCTATGCCTAATTCAAATAATCTTGTTTCAACTATATTTTTAAAATCAGAACCCTTAAATAATGTTCCTGCAACCTGATCCGCTAGATCTATATGGAAAGGGAAACCTCTTATTGAAAAACCAGAACCATCAACAGGTAAACCTTTAATCCATAATGCATCTGTTAAAAACATAGCCACAGCTTCTTCAATTATATCAATATGACATTCAATTAAAAACGGTTTCATACCTGCCTTTACCAAGACAACTGCTACCTGAGGACCAGCTGAAACTATAAATTCCCGAAAACGTTTCTCATCAGCAGAAATAAAATTAGCTCTTGATTGTCCAATTTCTTTATCACCTTCCAAAAATGTAAGTAATGTATCTTGCAAAGATCGTATTACGATATATTCTCCTGGTTTTAATAATATTGCAGCATTAAGTATATCAATATCATCAGAAGCTTCCGAAACTGCTATAAAATTTTTACTTTCGATATATTTATGAATGAGTTCAAACACTGGTGGAAGATTTTTTTCTGGTTTACCTGCACCTGTTCTTAATTCGTGAGGTATCAATTCACCATGTATAAGCCGCCAATCTGATTTTTGTTCAAGAAGTAATTTTCGTTCACCAAAAAGCATAATGGATCTTGATAAAAGATTTGAAATTGTTCTTGCCTTCCTTAAATTAGTAAAATATTCACGAGCATTTTTTGCTTCTGAAGTTAATTCGGTTTCAAATACTCTAGTTACCAAATCTACTATATCTCCACGATTTGAGACAATTACTACACCTATTTGAATTTTTGAACCTGCTAAAAGCGGAACTGGCGCAACTGTCCCATCTGCTGCGCTAATAATGCCACTTTTAAAATTATCTTGTGCAATTTTCATTGCATTTTCAGAAGGTCTTTTTATTTTACTTAACAATTCAGGTTTATCAGATAATAATTCTTTTCTATATTCATCTCTTATCTCATGACTTTTACTTATTGAAGCATCAATACGTTCGGTTAGTGTATTAAGATGCAATTCTAAAGACTGCCATGGAGCATTATTTAACACATCAGAAATTGAAAGATTATACCCTTCAGTCACAAAATCTCCTTTTTTTATTTTCTACCACATACAATATATTCTTCATTATAAACTTTACGCCCATTTGCATCATTAGTAAATTTTCCTTTTTCATCTCTGTATGGAGTAAGAATTTTTCTACTTATTTTTCGTTTTGTAACAGATACATCATTGTATCCAACATCAAGCATAGATTCTACTAAATGACGAACATTATCAATTTTTACATTTTTATATTCTGTATTTCCAATTATAAATAATGCCATTCCATTTTTATTAAGTATTAAAAATGTTTTTTCTATTACTTTTTGCATATCTAAGAAATATTTTGCAACAGATCGTGCTTTACCTTTTTCTCTTTCAAGAAGTTTATTAACAACATTAAAACCTGAAATATTTAACTTAAATTTTTCAATATCGAAATTATATACATGATGCAGGCTTCCAATAGTACCTTCTCGTAATTCTCTATAATCATCTGTAAAATTAAGCCATAAACTTGATAATTGATGCAGATCTGCATATTCATAAGAAGTGACATAAGGAGGACTTGTAATTATCATATCTGTCATGGGAAATTCAATAGAATCATCAATAAAATTTTCTGTGAATATATCATTTTGTGAATACTCAAAAGATGGTAATTTCTCAATAGCTTTAAACATTTTATTACATTGATTCGTGAATAATGAAAATGTATCAACAGGTCTTTTTCTTGGATCAATTTGAGGTTTTATTGATTTTGTTAACCAACGAGATGCTCCTTTTAAAATATTTGAAAAAGCACATAAAAAGAAAATCCGATAATCACTATCTTGTGGAGTATTATAAAGAATTAAATCTCTAAGATAATACAATTTATTATACTGTCCTTTCGAATACCAATATCTTAACCTTTCACAGGCATCATTATATACGTTAATAATATTTTTCTTTTTATAATTAGAAATAATTAAATTATAATATTTTAATAATCTTTTTATTTGAAATTTTTTACTTTTTGTTTTAGCAATCATTGTTGCAACAGGATTAATATCACATCCCCAATAATTAATATTATTACGTTTTGCCTCAAATGCAGTTGTTCCACAACCGCAAAAAATATCGCAAATGATATTTAAAGATAAACCTATTTCTTTTGCATATTTAAATGCTTTTGTAGTTACAAAAGCAGGAAATTTTGCAGGATAAGCGTGGATATGATGTATCTTTAATTCGTCTTCACCAGAAAAATTCCAATAAGAATCTATTGGAATAGTATCAAAATTGAATGTATGAACATTTTTAATTAATTTCATAAACTACACTATCTCTCCTATCCATCATTCTCTAATTAAACTAGATTAATAAAATAATAAACTAATTATTTTATTTTAGCAATTAAAATTATTCAAATTACAACATATTGACAACCACTATCTCCGACACTATCATTACCCTATGCCCAACTTAACCCCCCACCCCGATTTCCAAACCCTCCTAACATCAATCCAAATTTTAGAAACTGAACTTTCAGACTTGGTATACGAGCGCGACAAACTTCTCTATCACACATGCCCGCAAATACAAACAGAATATATGTTAAAAATCGGTAAACTTGAATATGCGGTTTTTGAATATCATTGTAAAATTCTTAGAACAAAACGAAAAATTGAAATTATTCAAGCAGCGCTTAACAGAGAAGAAGTTTACAATCTTATAGAAATAGATAAACAATTAAATAAAGAATATCAGGAATATACAAATAAACTTTTAGAAAAACAAAAAGAAATTGATGAAGCGCGGTTTAAAAAAGATTCTTACGGTAAAAAATTATCTGATGAAGAAGCGACCGAGTTAAAACAACTTTATACACAGATTGTAAAAAAATTACATCCCGATATTAATCCTGATACTACAGAAGAACAGCATATACAATTTAACGATGCAGTGAATGCGTATAAAAAAGCGGATTTATCCGAACTAAGAATTATTTCTCTGCTCTTAAATAAAACAACGGATACACCAATAGACAAAACAACAGAAAACATCATGGAAAAATTAAATACAAAGAAAGAAATGTTAATTAATGAAAAAGAATATCTTTTAACTGGTATTCAAAAAATAAAAGACACCTTTCCTTATTGTGTTTTAGAATTGCTTCAAGACGAAGAAAAAATGCAGCAAAAGATTGATTTATTATCAAAGACACTTGTTGAATATCAGGAACAATCTGACATTATTGAAAACCGTTTAAAAGATATGATAAAATAAAACATGAATGATATTATCCGTCTTGATGATAAAAACATAGTATCAATTTTGAATTCCGGCAATGCTCTTTCAGACTTAGGAAAACCTTTTGCAAAACAAATCTATCTAATTTCCGCTTCAATTGCAGGCGCATATTATGTAGAAAATATCTACGATTTACTTGAAGAAATAAAAATCGATGCTAAATTACGTTTTGTACGCGAACCGGATAATCAATATGATGAATTAGCGATACTCGTAAAAGATCAAAATAATAATAAACTCGGTTATGTCCCGCGTCAAAAAAATCCTATCCTTGCAAGATTGATGGACGCCGGAAAATTAATTTACGGGACAGTTAAATCCGTTAAAAATGATGATAAATTTATCAACATAGAAATGGAAATTTTTATGGATGATTGATAAAGGAGTGCCCCATGACCCCATCAACCCAAAACATAATAAACCAAATCCTCGCAATCCCAAAAGGAAAAGTTTCCAGTTATCGTGACATCGCTCTTAAAGCGGGAATCCAAAACGGAGCGCGGCAGACTGTCAGGGTTTTACATTCCATGTCGGAAAAATTTAATCTTCCGTGGTACAGAGTAATCCGCTCTGACGGCAGTATCGCTCTGGCAGACGAAGGGAAGGCATTGCAGATAACGCTTTTGCGTAACGAAGGCGTGGAAGTTTCTGAAGACGGAAAAATCGATTTGGAAAAATTCGGGTGGTAATTCTTGCGTTTTTATTTTAAATAAAAGATTTTAAAAATTAATCATCCTTTGTTATAATTTAATAAAATAATTTTATAGAAAAAATTAAATTAAGCGCGAAGTTTTCTTTGACGAAGCTTCGCGCTTCACCAGCCCATTCCGGGAGGCATCTGCGGCATGCCGCCGCCTTTCGCGCTCTTTGCCATTTTTTTCATCATGCCGCGCATTTTCTCAAACTTTTTTAAAAGACGCGCAACTTCTGCGACAGATGTTCCCGAACCGCGTGCGATGCGGCTACGGCGCGGCGGTCCGATTATCAAATGGTTGTTGCGTTCTTTTAACGTCATCGAACTTAAGATCGCTTCTTGTTGTTTTAATTCAGCCTTATTAATGTCGTCTTCGCTTATTTGCCCTTGCATTCCGGGAATCATTTCCAGCATTTTTTGCAGCGAGCCCATTTTTTTCATGGCGCGGATTTGATTTAACCAATCATCAAGTGTGAAATTTTCTTTCTCCATTTTTTTCTGGAGTTCGACAGCTTCTTTCTGATCAAATACTTCCTGCGCTTTTTCTACAAGGCTTACTACATCGCCCATGCCGAGAATTCTTCCTGCGATTCTTTCAGGATGGAAAGGTTCAAAATCTTCGGGCTTCTCGCCTGTACCTGTAAACTTCAGCGGTTTGCCCGTAACGGTCTTGAGTGAAAGCGCCGCGCCGCCTCTCGTATCAGAATCAAACTTGCTTAGTATTACACCTGTCAATCCGATTTTTTCATTAAATGTTTTTGCAATGTCTGCGGCGGATTGCCCTGTCATCGAGTCTGCGACAAGAAGCATTTCATCTGGGTTAGCGGCATTTTTTAAACGCGATAATTCCTGCATCATCGGCTCGTCAATTTGCAAGCGTCCTGTTGTGTCGATGATTACAGTGTCTATCATATTTTGTTTCGCCCAGCTAAGAGCGTTCTGATAAACTTTAACGCTGTCCTTTGCGCCTTCTTCCCTGTGAACCGGAATGCCGATCTGCCCGCCGAGAACGGCGAGCTGTTCCATCGCGGCAGGGCGTACAAGATCGCAGGCAACTAATAAAGGTTTGCGTCCTTCTTTTTTTAAACGCAATGCAAGTTTTGCAGAGCTTGTTGTTTTCCCCGAACCTTGAAGCCCTAACATTAAAATTACAGAGATTACATCGGGACCGCGAAGTTTTAAAGTACGGCTTGCAGGATCTTCATCACCTAAAAAAGAAACAAGTTTGTCGTGAACAATTTTTATAAATTGCTGGCCGGGATCGACAGAACGCAGAACTTTCTCGCCCTTCGCTTCTTCTATCGTTGAATTTACAAAACGGCGCACAACGCGCAGGTTTACATCAGCTTCAAGCAGCGCCATTTTAATTGCTTCTACAGCATCTTCAATATTTTTTTCGCTTATCGAAGATTTTCCTGTAACAAAGCGGAAAGCATCAGTGATTTTTTCAGTTAGTTTTTCAAACATTATTTATTTTTCCTAATCATTGGTATCCCAATCACCTAACAGGACTTTGCAAAATTGCATGGGATCCATTTCCTTATTTAAAACTTTGCATAAACCGACAGCGACAGGCATTTTTAATTTGTGTTTTTCTGCAAGAATACGGATATATTTTGCCGCAACGATACCTTCAGGCAGATAACCTATTTCTGCAATGCGCGTTATAAGATCATCAATATCTATAAAAGGCTCCAAAATATTTTTTTCGATTATTTCCCTGCCAAAGCGGCGGTTTCTCCCGTAAATAGAGCGGCATGTAACATCTAAATCGCCGATTCCTGATATAGAAGTAAATGTTTCAGGGTGTGTTGCACCTAACGCATTGCCTAAAATTTGAATTTCGTTAAGACCTGCTGCAAGCAACAGCGAATCTGTTCCGTCACCGAACATATCCGTCATTCCGACTGTCTTCATTGCGTCTAACATACCGAATGCAATAGCTATAACATTTTTTGCAGCCGCCGCTACTTGTACCCCGCGTACATCAAGAGAAGAATAAACTAAAAGTTTCGGGCTTTTTAATAAATATCTGTAACGGATGGAATTTTTTGCATTATCACTTGCAGATATTAAACCTGTTATTTTTCCCCGCGCTACTTCTTCCGCATGGCTTGGACCTGAAATATAAACAAGCGATTGACGGAAAAAACCGGGAAGATAATCTTCCATAGTTTCTATAATTAAACGCGGGCCATACTCGCTTGGCAGAAAACCTTTTGTAATAACGGCAATGGCTGTTTTGCCTTCGCGTATCGAATTAACAGAAAGAGTTTTTTTAAGCGTATTAAGAAGAAAAAGCGAAGGGACTGCATAGATTAAATAATCCTTTCCTTCAGCCGCTTCTTCAATGTCCGATGTTGCTTTTAAATTTTCCGGTAATTTAACATCAGGTAAAAATTGAACATTTTCATTTTTTTGATTTATATAATCCCTTGTTGTTTCTTCAAAACTCCAAATGACTACATCATTTCCTTTCTCGGCAATAACTTTTCCTATTGCCGTTCCCCATGCACCGGCTCCCAAGACCGCAATTTTTTCATCCATGCCTTATTATGACCTGATTTTTCTTTTTCCTCAAGAAGCGGTTCGTTAGAAACGCATATTTATCACATATATAGTAAAAAATGATGTTTTTCCGATTTTACCCTTGCATGGAGGTTCTTGAAGTGTTAATCTTTAAATTGTGAGGAATTTTGCCAAATTAATAATTTTTTTCACTCTTACCTTTATAATCATCTTTGTAACGGTAACGTGCTTAAAGTTCCTGTCCTTACAGGTTGAGTGGGCGAAAAGTTTACCTTCAAAACCGGAAACCATATTAACATTGATATTAACTGCCGCTCACTGGGCTTTGTCGCTGACGTTGTTCTCATCAATCCTTATCACTTTAAATTATGTTTCAAGAAAAAATTTTTTTCCTTTAACATCGATAGTTTGCGTAATGGTTTTAGCTTTCGGTTTTTGTTTTTGTGTTTCATTTGTTCTTAATCAATGGAAATCTGTTCCGCCTGCAAAAAGCAAAAGTATCCAATTAGGAGAAAAAGGTGTAATTCTTTCAAATTCGTTTAACAGAAATTTTACTTCGGTTGTCTTGCTTGAAGGAACTGCTAATCCTCTTGGACCGAGAGTGACGGCAATTCCCGGTATGCCTTTATCTTATCATGAAACAACAAGTGCGGATTTTGAACTTCCTCCCGTTCCTTTCGGAGACGATACTCCATGGTTTATTAAAAGTTTTTCCATAGATATCAGAATGAATGCAGAAATGTTCCAGCGTAAATTAACAGACGGATTTTTCAGTTATTTAATTTATGTTGGTTCTTTTGTTATCTTGTTATGTGCAATTGGTTATGCTGTTAAATTCAGTGTTTGGCCTCTTGCAAATTTATTTCTTGCTACACTTGCATTTCGCGGTATTTTTGCTTTCAGCTCTTTTTTTAATTCACCTGAGATGCAAGAAACTATTAAATCGTTTTTGAATAATAAAATGCCTGTAACTTTTGCTTTGCCTTTATTATTTATTGCTTTTAGTTTTCTTGTACATCTTTATTCATTTTTAGTTTTTATTGCAAAAAGGAAGCTTGAAAATGATTAATTCAGATACATTCCGCAAACCGCAAATAATATTTTTAATTTACGCAATTGCAGGATCGCTTTTAATAATTTTATTCCGTTTCATTTTTCCCGGAGCAGAAGCGCCTCTTTTAATTTATTCGCGCGATTGGCGTTTTCTGCAAGGTTTATTGGAAGTTTTTAATTTTTTCCCCGCACTTGCACTGTCAGCTCTTGTAATTCCTTTCGGTCTTGCAGCCTACGAAGAACAATATCAAAGTTTTTCTGAAATTTTTTTTAAATGGATTGCCCCTTCAGTTATTGTTGCCATTATTGCCGCCGCTGTTTACGTAATTATTTTCTTCTTTGCTTTTCCGACAGTAAAAGATAAAGAAGAGAATTACCGCTTTAGCGGCGAGTTGTATCATCTTGCAAAAAATAAAGCGAATGAACATGCACAAGCCGGCGAATGGTACAGAACTTCTCAATTCATAGATATTTGCGATGTTATTTGGTATAAAAGCGAGGAAATGCAAAAACTTCGTGATATGGCTGCGATTAAACTTGAAGAAGAACTTTTTGAAGATATAGATGAAAAATACCTAGCCCGTTCTGCGTTAGCAGAAAGTCATCGGGACCCGGAAATTGTCGCGTTATACGAAAAAGAAACACCTATTGATGCAACAGAAGCAATTACAATGAGCAGAAAGGCTTTTGAAGACAAGCGTTATTTTGACGCGCATTGGCTCGCAAATCTTGGAATGAGATTAGCACCTAACGGCAGCGCGCAGGAAGCAAACGCCGCACGCATAGCAAGCGATGCATGGAATATGATTACTGCACAGGCGCCTACCCATAGAGAAGAAAAGCTTTTTAATTATTTTAATTTAAAAATTGCAGGTTACAGAGCAATGAATTCAGATAAATGGATAGAAGCGTATTATATTTTTAAAAACTTAATAACACAAACTCCTGATGATCCTGATGTAGTAAATTTTCTTGCTGTAAGCGAACAAAACGCAGCGAAAACAGCTTTTTTTATTGACGAAATGAATTATTCATTGGGACAAATATTAAACGGTGCTTTATTTTCTCTGCCAAACGGAAACGGAAGAGTTGTAATGCGATTTGCAACCATTACAACTTCTGCTGATGCCGCTTACGGCATGGGATTCGAATATATGAGATTCGATGCAGATAACAAACCACAAGAAAGTATAATATCAAGTTATGCGAAGATGACACCGATTACAGTGGACGGCAAACCGCAAGTACTTGTTTTAACTCATGCTTTGGATCGCGAACATGAAGAAAAAGGAAATGCAGGCGAATGGCTTCTTGGCAGGAGACAGGCAGGCGGTATTCTTCTTGATGTAAGTTATGAAGATTTTCTGCTTATTTCGCATGTACGCAGAGGATTATCGATCCTTCAAATTGATGAACTTTATAATGTCTCACGAAAACTATCTTCTACAGGATATGTTTCGCAAGTCTTTCAGGCAGAAATTCTTAACCGTTTAGGTACAGTATTATTTTTCCTTCCAATGGCAATCTTCATCATTGTTATTGCGTGGCGTTACCGCGCGGTAAAAAAACCGCGTTATATATTTGTTATTATGCTTCCTGTACTGCCGATTGTTTTTCATGGTTTTGTTTTCTTGTACCGATCTGTTTTTAATACGTTGGGAATATGGTTAGTTATAAGTTTCGGTTTCTTCCCGGCAGTTATCGCCTATGTTGTAGCTCTGGGCGTGTTATTATTTGTTTCGCTGATCTCTTTATCTGCACAACACGGATAAAAATTATTAATTTTTTTCAATCTCAAGAAGTTTTTGTTTTAGATCTAAACCGCCTGCATATCCGACAAGATTACCGTTACCGCCGATTACACGATGACAAGGAACGATAATGACAATTGGATTGCGGTTATTAGCCATACCGGCAGCACGGCTCGCCTTTGGTCTTCCAATTGCAGCGGCAATTTCACCGTAACTTCTGGTCTCGCCGTAAGGTATTTGCTGCAGCGCTTTCCATACATCAACCTGAAAATCCGTCCCATGCAGAACAAGAGGAAAATTAAAGTCTTTGCGTTTTTTATTAAAATACTCATCAAGCTGCTTTGCCGCATTTTTTATCAACGATGTTTCGCTGTATACAAAATCGGGCAAAGTCTTGTTGTTTATCATCTTTCCTTTATTATCACAAAAAGCGGCACGGCATACTGCCCCTGATTCCTCTGCAATTAAAAGGTTACAGAATTTATAGCAATAAAAGAAGAATTTTTTCATGTGCTAAATTGTAACACATTATTATTTTTTTGGTTATAGATTATATAACTATTAACCATGGAGGTTTATATGAAGAAGTTAACAGTTTTATTGTTAATTACGGTTTTAATTGTAAGTACGGTTTCAGCACAAGGCATAAGAGATGAACAGAATAATACTCCGCAAGCAGGAAATGAAATTAACCGCCCTCAAAGAAGCGAAAGACGGCAAGAAGTAAGCCCGCAGGCTGGAAGCGAAAGACGGCAAGAGGTCAATCCTCAGGCGAGAGGCGAACAGAGACGCGAGTTTAAACATAAGGGAAGGAATGAAAGAAGGTGCGAATATAATCATCATCAATCAAGAAATAAAAACAGGCGAGATGCTCCAAATCAGTTTAGAAATAATCGTCCGCGAATGAATAATGCTCCGCGCCCTGAAGCTGTAACAGTAAGCGGAATTTTAAAATTAGAAAGGGGATTTGTCGCGGTTCAAACTGAAAGCGAAAACAACTCTGTTTTAATTGTTCCTGCATTAAACCGTTATATCGGTTTTATTAATGGATTAAACGAAGGAACAAATGTTTCTGTAGAAGGTTTCCGTTTTAGAAATATGCTTCATATGACAAAATTAACAATCGGAGATCGTGCATATGATTTCTCTTTCCATCCTGACAATGATTTTAGACCAAACAGAAATAATTATCCAAGAGAAAGACAAAGCAATAACAGTCAAAAAATTGAATAACTTAATTTTAATTCCTTATTAAAAAGGAGGAGATATTAAAGTTTGATAAGGGATTATTTAACCACGGAGAAATCCGTGGTTATCTTTGTTTATCAGCTCTTTCTTAATAAATCAACAAATGTTATAATTTATTTGTTATGAGATTCTCTGTAATAATATTATTAGCCGCTTTATTTATTTCCTGTTATGCAAAACAAAATCAAGGATTAACAATCACAGAAGGAGTACTTTCTGTCGGTGTTGAAATCGGATATCCGCCGATGGAATATTTTGACGTTGACGGAGTAACGCCTATTGGTTTTGATATTGAATTAACAAAAGCATTGGCAGAAAAACTCGGACTAAAAGTAAACTATATTGATACCGCATGGGAAGGCATACTTGCAGGGCTTGATGCAAAAAGATATGACATCGCAGTTAATATAACAATTTTAGAAGAAAGACAAAAGAAATTTAATTTTACAAAACCTTACATTGACAGTTCAATGACTATCGCCGCATTAAAAGATTCTCAGATAAAAATTGATAAACCGCAGGATATTATCGGTTTGCGCATCGCATATCAAGGCGATACAACCGCACAATTTTTTACAGAAAAATTAAAAAATCAGGGATTGATTTTTACTTCTTTTTCATATGATAAAATCACAAATTGTTTTGACGATCTCCTTTTGGGACGGGTGGATTTAATCGCAGCAGATAATATCGTCACATTTAATTATGCGCAAAAAACGGACGGCGTTTTTGAAGTTATCTGGCAAGGTTCATCTGACGAATATATCGGCATAGCTTTAAAAAAAGGGAATGACGCTCTCACTCTTGCACTAAACAATGCGCTTGAAGAATTGTTTAAAAACGGGACTATGCTTGAAATTTCATTAAATATTTTTAACAGTGACTTGGTTTCTTCGGTTAAATATTAAATTTATACATCGCGGATATTTGCAAAATCCAATAAAATAGTTTATAATTAAAAAAGGACGTTTTACAATGAATATCAATAACCTAAGAACAAAATTAACCAAAGATTTCACCGATTATTACGGCGAGGAAGCGCTTTGTATAATTAAAGATTACAGCGACAGCGATAACGATGTTTTAAACTTTATAATTTCGGATACTATAAATCGTTCCGGCTCTCAAGCAGATACCTTATTATTAAATATACTAAAAAAGAAATTGAATATTAATGATATTGATAAAGAACTCTACGCTGCTTTTACAGAAAAACTAATGGAATTTCAAATTAAAAAATCAATATCAGGCACCGCAAACTCTGTTTGTGCTCCTTTTGACTTTATCCGAAAATGCGATCCCGCTCAGGTACTTCATTTATTGTTACAGGAAATGCCTCAAACAATAGCTGTGGTTCTGTCTTTCATGGAAGCAAAAAAAGCGGCAGTATTATTAAGAAACTTTCCGCACGAAATTCAAAGCGAGGTTGCAAAACGGATAGCATTGCTGGATGCGGTAGAACCTGAAACAGTCAGAGAAATTGAAAAAATACTGGAAAAAAAATTATCTTCAATGACTCACAAAGAAGGCTGGACATATTCTGGCGGTGTTGAATCAATAGTAGAAATTCTAAATCTTGTTGATCGTGCTACAGAAAAACAAATTATCGAAGCGCTGGAAGATGAAGACCCTGAATTAGCGGAAGAAATTAAAAAACTGATGTTTGTATTTGAAGATATAGTTACGCTCGATGATCGCGCTATACAAAAATTATTGCGCGAAGTTGACTCGACAGAACTTGCTAAAGCTCTTAAAGCTGTTGATACAGAAGTACAGGATAAACTTTTTATAAATATGTCAAAACGTGCGGTTAGTATGTTAAAAGAAGACATGGAATATATGGGACCTATTCGGATAAAAGATGTCGCAGAAGCGCAATCAAAAATTATTGCCATTTGCCGGCATTTAGAAGATACCGGTGAAATAGTTATTGCAAGAGCAGGCGAAGATGAAATAATAGTTGATGATATAAAATATAATGAAAAAGAATTAAAAGACAATAAAATATTACCTTTTGATTCTTTTTCTTATCTTTTTGCTTACAGTAAAAAAGAAATCTTTGAAAAGATAGATAATGAAATTTTGGCTGTATCATTGTTTGGAACAGATAATAATCAAAGAAAAATGGTATTTAAAAATTTAAATTTCATAAAGAAATTAAAAGTAAAAGGACTAATTAAAAAAATAAAAGTAATATGGTATGATGATATCCGTGATGCGCAATTACAAATAATAGAAGTACTCAAGGAAAATTCCGATGAAAATGATATTGATGAAGAAGCAAACCCTGTTTGCGGAGAAATTTTAAAGGATTAATTATGACAGATGTATTATCGGCAGATGAAATAGACCAATTACTTACCGCAATTAATAATTCAGATAATTCCAAACCGGCAGATTTCAGACCGGCAGCCGGATCCAGAAAAATTAAAATTTATGATTTTAAACGCCCTGACAGATTTTCAAAAGAACAATTAAGAAACATATCTATCATTCATGAACATTTTGCAAGATTAATAACAAATTCAATTACAGCAAAATGCAGAGCTATGAGCTATGCCCATATTGCTTCAGTAGATCAGCTTACTTTTGAAGAGTTTATAAGATCTGTTCCGACTCCTTCATCGCTTGGAATTATTAATATGCATCCTTTAAACGGTTATGCCGTCTTGGAAATCGATCCTAGTATTTCCTTTGCAATGTTAGACAGAATATTAGGCGGTTACGGAAACGCACCGAATATTCAACATGAAATGACTGATATTGAAAAATCATTAATGACAGGAATTTTTAATAGAATGATTGCGAACTTATGTGAAGCATGGATGCCGGTATTGAATTTACAGCCGCGTTTAGAAGCGATAGAAACCAATCCGCAATTTTTAAAAATTTCCCAGCCTACAGAGATGATTGTTCTTGTAACAATTGAATTTAGAATTTTAGATACAGAAGGAATGATGAATTTCTGCATTCCGTTCCCGACAGTCGAATCGATCATAGGAAAATTATCTAATGTTTTCGGATATGCAGAAAAAAGAAATAACAATCAAAAAATAGATTTAGAAAATCTGGACGGACTTAAAAAATCAATAAGGGCTGAATATTTCAGAAAAGAAATAACAGTAAATCAATTGGTTGATTTATTGGATACAAAAGGAACTATCATAATAAACGATCAAGCTCCTTTTACCGGAAGATTATTTATAGATAATTTATGCATCGGTGAATTTTGCAATGCTGCGGCACACTGTTGTCAGACAGAAAATAACAGTTATAAAAAAATAAATATTATAAAAAAGGAATGGAAATTGGAGAAAAATTATATGAGTGAAAAAAACAATGTATTGGAAACAACGGGTGCTTTAAAAGACATTAATGTTCAAATTATTGCAGAATTGGGCAGAAGATCAGCAACTCTTGAACAAGTTTCAAATTTTGAGGAAGGAACTATCCTTGAACTTGATAAATTGGCAGGAGAGCCTGTTGATATTTATGCAAATAATGTTAAAATAGCAATCGGAGAAGTTGTTGTTGTAGATGAAAATTTCGGAGTAAGAATAATAGATATTATAAAAACAGAAAAATAGAACTATCTAATTATAAAACATTAAATTATAATAAAATAATGATTACAGAAAACGCTCTGGTCATTTACAAAAACAAACCTGCTATTGTAAAAGAAAAAACAGACGGGAAAATTTTAATCTCTCTGCAAAATAACGAACAATTAAAAGTTCGTGATAAAGATATCGAACTAATCCATCCGGGACCGGTAAATAATTTTAAACAATTAGAAGAAAGTTTAAACACAGCACAAACAGAGTCTACAGCGATCAAAGAAGCATGGGAACTAATGTCAGACGAAAACTCTGTTTGTACTCCGCTTTCTATAAAGGAATTTACTTCTCTTATTTTTAACGATTATACTCCTGCATCGGCTTTTTGTGCGTATTCATTACTGCAAAACGGTCTTTTTTTTACAGGAACAATTACAGCAATTAAACCGCGTCCAAGAAACGAAGTTGAAGCGGAAGAAGCAAAACGTAATGAAAAGTTACGCGAAACAAGCGAACGTACTGAGTTTTTAGAATTGATAAAATCATTATTAAAAAAACCGTCAGAAAAACTTTTCTTTTATGATGATGAGCGGCGAAAAAAATATGCACATTATATGCAAGATGCAGAGGCGCTCGCTTACGGCAAATCAATAAAAAGCCGCACTTTAAAAGATTTAAAGCTTAGCGAAACACCGGAAGATGCACATTCACTGCTTTTAAAAACAGGTTTTTGGACAGCAAATATTAATCCCTACCCAAGCCGCTTCGGGCTTTCGCCTAATAGCGCAAGTATCTGTCCTGCCGCTCCTCCTAACGAAGAGCGTATCGATTTGTGCCGTCTTGCTGCATTTGCTATCGACAGTCCTTGGAGCAAAGACCCGGACGATGCTGTTTCAATTGAAATAACAGAAGACGGCAAAACGTTTCTTTATGTTCATGTCGCCGACCCCGCATCTTCTATCTCTTTTGACAGCCCGCAGGAGAGAGAGGCACGGAACAGGGGTGTTACACTTTACCTTCCCGAAGGCGCAGCGCGTATGTTAGCAGAAGAATCTTTGCCTTTGTTTGCACTCGGGCTCTCTGAAAAATCTTTAGCTCTAACTTTTAAAATGACTATAGATGAAAACGCAGAAGTAATTGATACACAGATATTTCCTTCTGTTGTAAAAGTAAATTGTATTTCTTATGAAGATGCTGATAAAGAAATAGCAAATTCACAAACTCCGTTTGCAGATACTTTACGCGCACTGTATAATTTATCGCAGAGAATTTTTAAAAGACGAATTAAGCAAGGAGCTGTAAACATCGAATTGCCTGATATACATATCGAAGTTAAAAACGGAATTGTAAATGTCGAACCTATAATTACTTACAAATCAGATTCTTTGGTTAAAGAGTGTATGATCGCTGCAGGTGAAGGAGCGGGAACATGGGCGGCTTCAAGAGGGCTTGCAGTTCCTTACATCAGCCAAGAAATTGAATTGCAAGAATTTGCAGCTAACACAGATAATTTAGAAATAAATATTGTAAACTCTCTGCAATTACGCCGTTGTATGAGACCGCGTATTCTTTCTGTAAAGCCTGGTTTTCATCAAGGATTAGGTCTTGATATTTATTTGCAGGTAACAAGTCCTCTTCGCCGTTATACAGATTTACTTGCACATATGCAAATACGCGCTTTTCTGCGCGGAGAAAAAACACTTAATGCCGAAGAAGTATCGGCACGGATTGGTTTCTGTGAAGCGGCAGTAGCTGCCGCTGTTCAGACAGAACGCGCATCTATCAATCATTGGCTGATGGTTTACCTTAGTGATAAAAAAGAATCTCTTTGGGATGCTGTTGTAACTGAAAATAAAATCAACCGTATGCAGGCGATAATCCCATCACTTGCTTTAGAAATACACATTTCAATGCAAAGAAATCTTTCACCTAACGATAAAATTCAAGTAATGTTAAAATCAGTTAATATTTCCCGGAGAGAAGCGGTTTTTGTTCAGACACAGAAATAACTATTCTAAAGGATTCCACGACGGCAGATCACTGTCTTCGTTTTCATCATCATTATTCGGAATAAATTGAACAGTATTGTTAGGTAAAACTGCATCATTGTTATTTACAGGCTCATTGATCGGTTGATTTACAGGCTGATTAATCGGCGCAGAAGGCGCTTCGTTTACAGCAGGAGGTAAATCATCATCTAAAAACGGATTGTTTACCGAAGGAATATTAGATTGATTTCTGTTATTCGTATTTGTATTTGTAGTCGTTCTTCCGGTATTCCGGGTAGTCGTTCTGTTTGTAGTTCCCCTGTTCTGAGTATTATTTCTTGGCGGCGGAGATTGAAGTTCAGGAAATAAATCTAAAGGCAAAGTCGGCATCGGAGGCAGTGAATCCAATAAACTGGAATCATTTATACCGAACATTGTGGAAGAAATTGGTAATCTTATTTGCTGGGCTGCATCTGAATGAATATCACAATACATTGACGGTATAGTTCCTTCTAAGAACGGAAGTGTTACTTCACCTTCATTGCAGTTAGGTGTTCTTAATCTTCCGGATTTACGGCAAACTGTTATATCAATTACACCTGAAGACGGTCTTGAAAAACCTTTCTGCGGAAGACCGCGGTGAATTTCACGCATTGTATCGCCCCAAACAGGAGCTGCAAGACCTGCACCTGTTTGCGAATTTCCCAATGAATTGCCGGGCATATCAAAACCAAACCAAACCGCTGTTGTATAATAAGGTGTATACCCTACAGTCCATGCATCCGACCAGTTCTGTGTTGTCCCTGTCTTTCCTGCAACGGGTATTCTGAATGATCTGCCGTTCTCATCTTGAAAAACAAATCTGCCGTATCCCGCACCTGCAGCAAGTGTGCCGATTGTTGTTGCGAATTCCATTAACCTTGTCATAACATAAGCATTTTGCGGACTGACAATTTGATTCCTATTCCCCATCCGCTGCTGTCTTTGACGCACACTTCTTTCAACATCAAATACAATTCCGCCGTTACGATCTTCTACTGTGCGGATTGCAATCGGCGTAACATCGCGTCCTTGATTTGCGAAAATAGCAAAAGCACGCGCCATCCGCAAAGGAGAGGTTGATGTAATTCCCAACCCAAGAGGATAAACACGAGGGAATAATCTGCGGATTGTTGCTTCATCGGTATAACCTAAAAGAGAAGCAGATCTGTCAATAGCGGCATCAAAACCTATAGCTTCAAGAAGATAAAGTGAAGGGATATTAAGCGATAAAGACAGCGCATTATATAATAAAACCGGACCTCTCCATAATCCGCCGTAGTTATCAGGGATGTAAGGAGTGTTATCTTCATTATAAAAAACCATCGGTATATCGTTTATTAAAGTTGCAGCAGTAAATTTCTTGCTGTCTAATGCCGCAGAATAATATAATGGTTTTATAGCCGAACCTGTTTGAACATTCGCCTGACTTGCACGTATCAGCTGATTCGATTCATCAAATTTTGATCCGCCGACAATAGCTGTTATATATCCTGTTTCATTTTCAATTGCGACTAACGCTCCTTCTACAACATTCTGCTGAGTGTTTTCTCTTAACCTTGCATAACTTGGATTGGTAATATCTTTTAATTCATGAACACCGAAAGTAAGAGCCATCATATCTACAATAGGATTAATTGTTCTATTATAACGTGAAATCGCTCTTGTTTCATTTTGATTCGATGTTACTTCGCGGATATCGGTTATATCAAAAGCTAATGTTAATAAATCAATAATAGGAAGATAAGCCCTCTCCGCATGAACATTACCTCTTCTATATAAAATATTGTAATCAACATTTGCTTGTTTTATTCCTTCTGACATATACTGAACTGCCGCTTCTTGATGTGTAAGATTAAGAGTGGTGTGAACAATATAACCATCGCGAAAATAATCCATTGTGCCGTACATCATTGCATCAAGTTCGCGGCGCACATATTCGCTGAACCACGGCGCTTTATCATCGCGCGTAAGATATGCAGAAAGAGGAGGGCGTGTCCAGTCAAAATTTTCCCAGTATTCGTTAAACGAAGCCTCTGCTTCGTCTTTATCGGCATAGCCGAATTGAATCATACGTTCAAGAACAGCATGCTGACGATTCATTGCAAGACTTGGATTTTTTAAAGGATCGAAACGGCTCGGTCCTGAAAGCAAGACAGCCAAGACTGCAGCTTCTGCGATGCTGACATCTCTTGAACTATGACCAAAGAAATATTTACTTGCGGTTTCAACTCCGTAAGTGCCGGGACCCATCGGCATATAATTTAAATAGATTTCAAGAATTTCATTTTTCGTATAACGTCTTTCAATTTGAAAAGACCACCACAATTCCCTTATCTTACGGTTGATAGTACGCTCATTGCGGTTAGTATATAAAGTACCAGCCACCTGCTGTGTAATCGTAGAACCGCCGCCCAAATTTCTGCCTGTCAGCTGCCCCATTGCCGCACGCGCTATACCGCGTATGCTAAAACCTCTATGATTGTAAAAATCCGGATCTTCGCGGGAAAGAACTGCATGAATCAAATGACGCGGCAACTCGCTCAATGCTACCATCTCCCGCTTTTCGTCGGAAGCAAATTCGGTAATAAGGACACCGTTTATATCTAAAATCTTAGTCGGAAGCGCAGGTACAAATTCGGCAAAATTTTCCTGATTTCTGATATTAGCAGTAACGGCAAGGGAAAGCCCAAGACCGACACCGATTATAATTACTAAAACAATAGTAAAAGCGACTATTAATTTAACAACTAACGAGGAAATAAAATTGTTCCCGCCATTTCTGCCCATACCTTATAATTATAGTAAACAATTAAAACGGCGGTCAAGAGACAAATCATTCATAGTTTTCCTGTTTTAGCTACGCAGTTTCTTTAATTCAAAGGAAATTAAAATAGCAGTAATGATGAAAGCAAACCCGTCTGCCACAGGGGTTGCGGCAATCACACCCCAAAGACCCCATATTTTACCGAATATGAATATACAAGGAATAAGCGCGATACATTGCCTTAACATTGAAAGAAAAATCGAAATTTTAGGGCGTCCCGTAACCACAAACATATTTGTTGAAACAATTTGAAAACCTGCAACCGGCAGTAAGAGCATCATGATGCGCATAGCGCGCGGGGCAAAATCCATAATGGCTTCGCTTCCGTTAGGCGCAAAACCTCTGACCAGCTGCACAGAAAAAAGCTGAACTACAGCAAAACCAATTACACAGATTGCGGTAGCTGCGGCAATTGCACCCAAATATGCACGTAACACACGGCGGTACATTTTTGCCCCGTAATTGTAACCGAGTATAGGCTGCGACCCTTGATTGATGCCGAAAATGGGCATAAGGATCAACATTAAAATTGCACCCGCTATATTCATTCCCGAAAGAGCGATATCTCCGCCGTTTGCAACTCCAAGCGCTGCCTCTCCGTACCAGCCCATGCTTGTGTTAATTAAAAGCTGAACCGCAGACATTAAAAATTGAAGTAAAAATTGCGCGGAGCCGAAAGCCAGTATCTGCACAATGATAGAAAGATCAGGTTTTAAAATACGGAAATTAAGCCTGACAACCGCTTTCTTACTCAATATGAATCTAAGTAAATAAACGGTTGAAGAAAATGTAGCAATGACAGTTGCCCATGCAGCGCCTTCTACACCCCATTTGAACCATAAAATAAAAACAGCGTCAAAAACAATATTAAGAACAGCACCCAAAATCATGGAGATCATCGTAACACCGGGAAAACCTTGCGCTCTTGTACAATGAGACAAACCGAAACTTACCATAAAGAAAACATAACCGAAGAGAGTTATGCGAAAATAATCTCTGGCATAACTTAATGCTTCGCTTCCCTCTGCCGCCCCCATCAATGAAAGAATCGGATCAAGAAAAATAAGACCGATTATCATCGTAACGATTCCTGTTCCAATCAATAAAAAGAAACAATGATCGAGTGCATTTTCCGCATCCTGCTTTTTGCCCTGCCCTAAACGCATGGAAATCATATTTGCGGCGCCTATTCCAAAGAGCATTGCAAAAGCCATACCGATGGTCATAAGCGGCAGCACAAGAGAAATTCCGCCGAGTGCGATTTCGTTTACAGCCTGCCCGATAAAAATACGGTCAACTAAATTATACAAAGCGTTAACGAGCATCCCTGTTATAGCGGGAATTGAGAATTTTAAAAGTAACTTACCGATTGACTCTGTGCCAAGACGGCTTGCGGCATCTGCGGTTTGGGGCATGTTAATATATTTACATTTATTTCAGGAATTGGCAACAGAGTTAACGGGACTATTAATTTTTAAATCAAAATATTTATTCTATAACTCTTACATCAGACCAGGCGCCATGCATTCTAAAAGTTCCTTTAGCTCCTTTTTCAAAAAAATTTTTATCATAAGTAATATAACCTCTGTGCATCATAGGCTGATAAATCGATAACCGTAATGTATATTCTATGTTTCCGGTATCCAGTTCTCTTGTATTTACCAGTTCAACAAAGAACATAAAAACAAGCAGTGCAAATTTATTTTTCATTTATCACTAACAGGCAGCTCGCCGTTCACTTCAGGTTTATTATCAGACTTGGTAACAGTGCGGGTCACTCCTCCGGAAACATATGCTGTACCGCATTCCGGGCAGATGGACATTGACAGAGAGACTGTCTGGCTTACAACTTTTCGATCTTCCTTTTGAGCTTTTGCCTGTTCGTTGGTAACATGTTCATATTCATGCGCTCTTACCATGCTAAATGATTGAGAAGAATTTATAGCTTGCGGTGTTTGGAAACTGACAGACGGATCGTTAGATACATCAACATATTTACGATCTTTACAAGTTTGGCATCCTTTAATCTCCTCAGCAGCGGCAATTTTCTGCAGCCCCTCATCCGCCTGTAATTTACGCTGATAATCTAACGCCTGTTGGGAAATATTTACAATTGCTCCGGGAGTATAATCATTTTTAACCTGCGGCGGTTCTTGAATTTCACGCGGATTAGGAAGTCTGCTGTCATTAGAATTTTTTAAATCAAGAGGGGAACCTTCACGCTTCGCACTCAATTGAGGTTCATAATTTAGATACGATGAAAAACCGTCAATCCGCATGGTTTATTGTAATATCTTTTAATTAATAATTTCAAGACGATTTAATAAAATTTAAAAAGGCAGCATAATGCTTTTTGATTTTTTTTGCATTGAATTATATGACAAATTAGGGTATAATTTGCCTACAATGAAAACAATAATAAAGCCATCCAGCGAATTAAGAAGAAATTACAATTCTATTGCAGAAATATGCCGTACTCAAAAAACTCCTGTTTTTTTAACAAAGAATGGAGAAGGTGATATGGTATTAATGGATATTGATACTTACAGCCGCCGGGAAGAAGACTTGGCGCTTGCTCAGCGCTTGGCATCAGCTGAGTTAGCTCGTTTATCCGGTACAAAAGATTATACCCTAGAAGAATTTAATCAAAATATGCTTGATGCAATAAAACAGGGAATTGATCGGAAAAAGTGAAAAAATATCAAATTCTTATTTCTCCGTCAGCTAATGATCGCATGTATGATCACTTCATGTTTCTGGCGCAAATTAGCGAAAGCGCCGCCCGTAATTTGTTAGACCAGTTAATAAAAGACATTCAATCGCTGGAATATATGCCGGAAATAAACCCTCATCTGGATCGACCCTATCTGGAAAATAGAAAATACCGGTACAAACTCTCGTACCGCCGTTATCGGATTGTTTATCAAATTATTAATGACAATGTAATGGTTGAAGACATTCAGGATTGCCGTCAGGATGATAAATAACCGACGGTTCTTTATCAGGTCATTAACATTGTTTAAAAAGTTCAAGAATACCGCCTAAATCTTGTCTGTTTCCTATCACATAATCCATAAATACCTCATAAATTCATAATAATTGCCTTTTCGTGCAATTTCAAGTCTTTAGACTCTGCCTTTTCGTGCAAATTCAGCCCTTTCTGCATTGCCTTTTCGTGCAAATTTAGCCCTTTTCACCTTGCCTTTTCGTGCATACAACATTAAAATTAAAGTAGGGGTAGAAAATGATCTTTCACCGGAAAACTTATCAAAAACTGCTGAATTGGAAGAAAAAGAGTAAAAGAAAAACGGTTCTGTTAATCAGCGGGGCGCGGCGTGTGGGAAAGAGTTTTTTATGCGAGCAATTCGGAAAGAATGAATATAAAAGTATGATCCTTATTGATTTTGGAAATACCCCAAAAGAAGTTAAGGATATTTTTGAAAATGACAGCGCCGACCTTGATATGTTTTTTACCAAGTTGTCCGCTTTTTTTAATACCCGGCTTTATAAAAGAGAAAGTTTAATTATTTTTGATGAGGTGCAGTTGTTCCCTTATGCAAGGCAGTTGCTTAAATATCTTGTGGCAGACGGCAGGTATGATTATATCGAAACAGGCTCTTTATTATCTCTTAAACAAAATGTAAAGGATATTTTAATACCGTCAGAAGAAGAAGAGATACAAATGTTTCCTATGGATTTTGAAGAATTTTTATGGGCGTTAGGTGACGATACTACCATGCCCCTTCTTAAATCTTGCTTTGAACAAAAAAAACCTCTGGGGCAGGCTTTGCACCGTAAAGTTATGAATTATTTCAGGCAGTATATGCTTGTCGGCGGAATGCCTCAGGCGGTTTTGGAATATGCAGAATACAAAGATTTTGCAATGGCAGATACAATAAAAAAACAAATTTTAACGCTTTACCGCAACGATATTGCAAAGTATTCAGGCGGTTATAAAAATAAAGTGACGGCGATTTTTGACGCTCTGCCGGGGCAATTATCAAAAAAAGAAAAAAAATATAAGCTGGCATCTATTGATAAAAATGCCAGACTGCGAAGTTATGAAGATGCATTTATGTGGCTAACCGACGGCATGATAGCAAATCCTTGTTTTAATTCTACAGACCCCAATGTGGGTCTTGCATTAAGCAGCGATTATTCCACACAAAAACTTTATATGGCTGACACAGGGCTTTTGGTTACTCATACCTTTTGGGATAATGATTATTCAGATAACGAACTTTACCGTGCAATTCTTCTTGATAAGCTAAACATCAATGAAGGAATGTTATTTGAAAATATTGCCGCACAAATGCTTCGAAGTAACGGACATCGTCTTTTTTTCTACTCCAGACCTGATAATAATAACAGGAAAAATTCGATAGAAATTGATTTTCTAATTACCAAAGAAAAAAAAATATGCCCTGTCGAAGTAAAATCGGGCAGTTATCAATCTCACTCTTCACTTGATAAGTTTAGAAACAAATTTTCTTCCTCTAAACTTGGAGATGCATATATTATCTATCCCAAAGATTTAATGATTAAAGATGATATTATTCATTTGCCAGTGTATATGACAATGTTTTTATAAGCCTAACCTTCGTTCATTATCTGCTCTTTTATTTTGATAGCCGCAACATTGCCTGCCTTGATAAGTTCGTCAAGATAAGCGATGCCTTTTTTTCTGTCTTCTGCGACACCTTCACCGTAAACATACATCAGCCCTAAAAAGAGTTTTGAATCGTCTAGACCCGCTTCAAGTGCTGTATTTAGATAACCGAACGCTTTTTCCGGATCAGCGCTGTGACCTTCGCCGAGATAGAGCATCCTGCCTGCTTGTAAACAGGCAGGAGCGTAATCATTTTCTGCGGCTAACATAAAATGGCGGAGCGCATTACTCTCATCAGCGTCAGTGCCCAAACCTTGCAGATACATGACAGCTAAATTGTGATGCGCCTGCGGGTATGCCAATTCATACATATGTAACCGGTAATGAATCATACTGATATCCAGACGGTTTTTTTTATCATATATATCCGATGATAAATAAAAAGGCTCTTCCAGATTGGTAAGTTTTTCAAAACATGCTCTTGCTTCGCTGTAATTCTGCTCCACGCCAAGTCCGCCCATGTAGGCGTTTCCAAGATTGTAAAGCCCTGTTAAACTGCCGGCACGCGCTCCGTCAGAAAAATATTTAACCGATTTTTTTAAATCAGTCTCTACGCCTTGTCCCTGCATATAAAGAATACCGAGCATCGACATAGCTTCACTGCAACCTACCGCAGCAGATTGCATATAATATTCATACGCTTTTTTAAAATCCTGATTATATATAATACCATTATAATAGAGAGAGCCTGTTTCGAATAACGCGCTTGGAATTTTATTTTCCACCGCTTGATTTAACCAATAAAGAGCGTCTTTTTTTTCTTCTTCATTCTGAGCGCTGTTAAACATAATAATGTAAAGATTCATTTGCGCGTTTGCAACATTGCGTAATGCCGCTTTTTCCAGATATTCAGATGCTTTCTCAATGTTTTGCTCTATACCGAAACCGCTGTAATAACATGCACCTAACTCTCCCCATGCTTCAGGCAGCCCCATATCTGCCGCCGTCTTAAGATAATTTATCGAAAGTTCCTGTTTTTCTTCGGGAATCTCTCCGGTTTCACTATCCACTGTTCCGAAGTACAGTTCCATCAATTCTTCCGCAGTTTTATTACCGGTATTGTCTGCCATTTTTTTCTCCTTTTGCGACCGTTAGTCGTAATTTATATCTAATTCAATTTTAATTTTTTTTGTTTTGATATTATAAAATGCATACAGCATTGCATCATCAAATCTTCCCCAGCCGAAGGGGTTTGCATCATCATCATCCAAATAAATTTGAAAGAAAGGCTGAATTTCTTCATTCGCTTTTTGACTTGATCCGTAACCGTCAAACTCTGCATGATAACCGCCAAGATATGAATATAAAATAGGACGTTCAAAGCCGAGCGATTTTCTAACTCTTTCATATACTTCATCTCCGTGTCTTGGATGGAGCTTCTCTGCCAAAGCTGCGGCTTCAGGAACATTAACTTTTATATATTCATAATAAGGAAGCATATCTGCAAATTCAAGATTGATAACATGATAGTTAAGAACATCTTCTGAAGGGTTATTAATAACGACAGCTTTTTCCATATTTAAATGATCAAAAAGAACAATATGCTCTTCTCTGTTTTCCCAATTATAAAAGAGCTGAAAAAGTTTTACACCTTCAGGAAGGACGATAGAATCGATTTCATTTTGAAAAACTTGAAAAATAAATTCATAAGGCTCGCCTTTTTTATTATAGTACCATTGCCCCCCTTCTTCAAAATAAGGGAAACCCCCGACATGCGAAGTAATTATTTGCTGAGCAGGTTTTATTTTTTTATTTTTAACAAAATTAAAAAAAGTTGTTCTCTTTGCTAAAGGACGCAGTAAAGCGGCAAGCTCTTCTTCGTATTTTTTCTTCTGCGCGCCTTGAAGCGGCGGAAAGTTTTTTGCAAATTCCTTCGCTTCTTTCATGCTTTCAATTTCTTCCTGCTCTTGGCGAATCGTATTCTCTATTGCAGACTTTGCAGGTTCGTAACCTAAATCCGCAGCAATCTGATACAATTCCATTGACTTTTTTTTATCTCTGGGATAATAATCTGTACCCCAGCTATAATCACGAGCAACAGCGCAAAGCGCAGGGGGATAATTTGCTTTAACTAATAAGTCGTTTAACGCATTTCCTTCCGGCGAAGTCCATACAGAAATAATAAATTCAGTGCGGAGATCAAATCCGGCTTCAAGATGCCCTAATAAAAACGCTTCCAGTTTCATATCGTAACGAATAAGTTCTCTGCATTTTTTTGCTTCTTTAAAAAGTTCTTCCGCTTTAGCGGCATCTTTTTCTTCCATTGGTTTGTATCCGCGTTTAAGCAGCGCGTCTGCAAAAGCTTTGTGATACTTTTTATTGCCGTGATCTAACCTTGATGCTTTATATAATTCCCAAACTGCATTTTCAAAATCTTTTTTTGCCAATGCTTGCTTTCCGCATTTAAAAGCTTCTTCCGCTTCTTTTAATTTATCTTTTTCTTCACTTGAACTCTGCCCTTGTTCCGGCATGCTGCTCTCCTTGTCATTGTTATACTTATTATTTTCCTTGATAGGATCAGATATTTCTTCGGCACCGAATTCACGCAGCAGCGATGCGAGTTTTTTACAGTTTTCAATTTCTTCTTTAGTAAAATTTTCTTGTATATATTCTATATCCTCGTCAGATAACGCATACTTTGTTTGTATGTTATTTGATTCATAGTCTGCAAGAAACTCAACTATCGCAAGAGGTTTAAAATATTGGTTTTCATCATACGTTTCAACATTGGGATTGGCACCGTTTTCAAGCAAGGCTTTCATAATGCTGTAGTTTCCGTTTGCAGTGCAATGATTGCCCAAAGGCGTGCTTTTATCCCCTGCCGCCTTGTTTATGTCCGCTCCATGTGAGATTAGCCAGCGCAGCATTTTTACAGGGTCTTTCATGGAAAGCCATATTTTATGCGTGGTGATATAATAAATTGGTGTCGGTTTAAAATATCTAAAATAAAAAGGGGAAATATCGTTCAACGGCAAACCTTCTGACGCATAACGTTCCAGCTGTTCATAGTCTTCTTCGCGTGCAAGAACACAGGCAAGAACTACCCAGTCTTCTTTGCTTATAACATCGCGGATTGGCAAATGCTTTTTAGAATAAATTCTTTTGCGTAATTTTAAAAAGTCCTGATAATTATAAAGTTCAGCAAAAGGCATTGAAGGATCGGGAGAAGACTGAGCGGTGTACAGAACTTTCTGTAACAATTCTTCTTTAAAGTGATCCCACTGCGCTTCATCAGTATTTCCAAGCTCTTCTTGAATTTTACTTCTTAAAGCATATAACTCTACAGATGTATCTTTAATTTCAATAGCGGAATTAATATCGGCAAGAGCTGCAGACAGATTACCTTTTTGTTTATATATAGAACTACGCATTTGAAACAGCGTGCATTTATCAATTATATTTAAAGAATTAAAATTTAAACTTTCCGCTTTATTAAAATCACAGAGCGCTTTATCAAAATGTTTGCGTTTAAAATATGTTCGTCCTCTTTCATAATAATCTTTTCCAGGAACATTATTTAACTTTTCAAGTCCCATCTCGTATTTTGATAAAAATTCAAATGTAAAACGATTCTCCGCCAAACATTCCCATGCATATTGATCTTTCATCCAATCCCAATCAGAGCCAAGCTGATTTATAAGCTTCATGCACTCTTTATAATTTTCCAAATTACGGTAGAGTTCCGCTATCATTATTAAACAGTTTCCCCGTTCCCTGTCATCATAATTATTACTGTCTTTTTTCTTTAGAATCTCTTCAAGAGTTTGCCTCATCAAAGGGAGAAGGGCAACACAATTGTCCTTCCAAAGCGGGAAATTCTGATCGGTAAATTCTCCGTTCCCATTACGGACAATCTCGTTTAGATTACGCCACAGGATTTCGCGTATTTGTTTTTCTTCCTGCCAGCCCTTTGCAAGATTTTGTTTTAAAGCTTTGATAATATCGGCGCGATCGGGGTCTTGTATGTCTTTAATATTACCGGCATCGGCGAGTTCTATTTCCTTTTTTGCCCAAATATTATGCAAAAATAAAATCGCCTTGCAATTAGGGCATTTTGCCAAATCCGATGTAAAATGCGGGTGCCCGGTCTTTGCGCCGTCTGAAAAAAGACCGCTGTTACGGACGGTATAACTTCTGTAAGAAGTCTGTTTCATGGGTTTGTTGCAGCAGGGGCAATAATAGATTGTAGGATTCCCGAATAACATAATTACGAATTATATCATAAAAATTCTTCCAAAAAACGAAGAATCATATAGACGAAAAACGCATATATATGGACTTTTGTTGCGTTTTACGAAAAATCGGTTGCATCAATCTTCAGGTATGTTACATTTAGGATAGGAGAGTAAAAATGGAACCTACCTATCACTACTATTTTAATAACAAATTTCGGCCTTTAGCTTCACTTTCCCTGCATGAAATTGCAGGTTTTAGCTGCCCTGCATCTTATGTTTTGCCCATAGAACGACCTGATTCTTATGCCATTTACCTTGTTTATGACGGCAAGGGAATTTATACGGTAAATAATAAAGAGTTTCCTGTTAAAGAAAACGATATTTTTGTAATGTATCCCGATATCCCCGTAAGCTGTGTTTCAGACAGTAAAAAACCTTGGGAACTTCAGGCAGTTAGTTTTGACGGTGTTGATGCGAGACTGCTGATTAACGCCGCAGGCTTTGAACCAAAGAAACCTGTTCGCACCCTTGACCCCCTCTTTGCAGAAAATTTAGTTAAATTGATGGCTGGAATCTATGTATGGAAAGGTCAGGAAATTTACAGCACTGTCCAATCAACAGCGTTGATATATGCCATGCTTGCAGCTTTAGCAAGGACTGCAACTTGGGATCAATCTGCTTCTCCGCCCGGATGGACCGGAACATTGCATTTTCAAAATGCAATAGATTATATATCAAAGAATTATTCAAAACCAATCAGTGTGATCGATATCGCCGAACACGTGAATCTTAGCAGAAGCCGCCTTTACAGAGTATTCATGCAGCAGATTTTTATTTCGCCTCAGCAATATTTAATAGATTACAGAATACGTGAAGCGGTACGCCTTTTAGAAAAAAGACACGGATCGATCAAAGAAATTTCTCTTGCAGTGGGATTTGAAGACCCTCTTTACTTTTCAAGTTTTTTTAAACAAGTAACAGGAAAAAGCCCTAAAAATTATATTAAAGATATTACAGAGGCTGCGGATTCCAGAAAAAATGATTCAAAAACACTTCCGCCGCCGCCGTGAAAAATATTATTTAATCATTGCAGCCCAAATACGCAGCTGCTGTGCCGCCCAGTTTATGATTAAAAGCCGCAAACAATCATAACCATTTAAATCTGTATCAACGACTGCTTCTGAAAGAACGGATTTAATAATACTTTTTTCTCTTGCATCATAATTGCGCAATGATTCTTCCGGTAAATCCAATATCCAGCGGGAAAGTTCGCCGCCGTTATTTTCTTTAACATATTTTAATACAGCTTCATGAAAATTTTTAATGAACGGATTTATCATTGCAGAATTTATTTTAAATTTCTTTTTTCCAAGCGTATTATTGACAAACTCAAGAGTTGCTTCTGCTTCATCATTGGCGAGCGTGGCGGCAAGTGTGTTATCTGCCATGTAACGAACTAAAATTTTATAAAATGTTTTTTGCGTATCTATAATTGTAGAAATTATAAGGACAATCTCGTCCATTAAATACGGCGGAGGATTTTCTGCCCGTAAAATATCCAACAGCACTGTAATTGATTCTGCTTTATGATAAATACCCAAAGCCTCCGCACACATAATTTGCAAGCGCGGATTTTTTGTTTCTAATATAATATTTTCAATTTCACGGCGGAATTCTTCGTCTTTCATTCTTGCAAGCGCGATAATTGATTCGCCTGCAAGCATATAATCATCAGAGACAGCAAGTTCCCTTAACATGGGGATTGCCGTTGTACAATTATTATTGCCGAGTATACGTGCGGAAATATAAGCAGTTGTAAAAGGATTATCAGTTATATCCTTAATTAAAACCTGTTCCGCTTTCTTGTTTAAAGTTTTTAATTTTTCTAAAGCCCTGATAGATTCCATTCTTGTTGCAAGTTTAGGGGATCGAGTTCTGTCAAGCAAACCGTCAACAATAAGATTGGACGGAGTATCATGCATTGCTTCAAGCAGCAGTTCCTCTTCTTTGTGATCCTGCGCTTTATTTAATTTGCCAAGCAAACTAATGGCGCGAAGATCTCTTACAGAGAAAATTACTTCCAATGCATCACGTAACGGAAGAGAATCAAGGGCTTTCATTTTATTTCGCATGGCAAGCGCGATAACCGCAAGAATGATCATTATACCGAATAATATTTTAAAAGAAATAAAAGGAGAAACACCGATTAACATCAGTAAATCAAGCAAAAGCCCAGATAAAAAAGAGCCGACAGCACCTGCAACACCGAAAATAAAAAAATACAATATTCCCATATCAAGCATTTTTTCCGAAGGTATTAGTGCAATAAAATATGTTTGTGCAATTCCTTCAGAACCTAGAAAACCAAAGTTCAGCATGAAGAATAAAAAAACCATAAAAAGAATTGCACCTGTCATATTTTCTACTGCAGAAGACGGCAAGAAAATAATCGGTATTAAACAAATAAGCCCGATGATTACACAAACAAGAAAGAGCGGTTTAGCACCGAGCCTGTCAACAAGAAACTTGACAATTAAACCCGCCATTAAAAAACCAAGACCACCGAAAACCGAATATAAAGAAATTAAACCGTCGTTATGAGCGAACACTTCACGCGCATAAACCACAACGAATGTGCGCGTAACGCCTGACACAAGCACAACAAGAAAGAGAATAAACATAAAATGACGAAGTGAATCCTGTGTCATCGCTTCTTTAAAAATACCTGCAAGATTCATACCCTTGCCTTCTTCTTCGCGCGGAGGCTCAGGCACTTTTTTTATTACATTGCCGCTTATTACGCCTGTTATTACTCCGATACTCAGCAGAATAGAGAAAATAAAAATCGGCGGCTCCATTCCAAGAATCATGGCAATTAAAAAACTGCCGAACATTCCAATCGCGCTGTTTATAATTTGTATTTGTGTCATATAACTGCCCCTGTCAGGACCTGTTGCCAGCTGACTTAGGACAGGGTTATTCCCTATCATTCCGATGCCGCGAAAAAGATGGAAGAGCAGCACTCCGAGCATGATTAAAAGAAGAGCGGTTTTTCTGTAGCCTGCGTAATCCACGAAAGGAGCCGCTACTGCCAATATCATACACAAGGAACGGGCGCTCCAAGTAAAAGCAAAAATACTGATAATCGAAAAACGCCTTGCAAGAACTTTTCCAAGCGGAAGCAAAAACAGCGCGATGTAAAAAGTTGCGCTCATAAGCCCGATATAAGTGGAAGACGCTCCTAAACGCAGAGCAAAAAGAGTGATAATAATCCCTACCAGCAAATTCCATGAGATAGCGTTAAAAACATTAAAATAATTGTAAACATCACGCGCCTTGCTTAAGCGGTAAGGTGATAACTGCGCCATATTATTAATTTATCAATCAGATTAATAAAAAACAAGTGCGCGGCAAAAGCAGTAAAATTATACAATTTAATTTAGTTATAATCATCGCAATATTTTACCCCCAGAACATCAAGCCTTGCAAAATGCTTTTTTAATCGTTTTTTAAAATCAGAAAAATCTCTTAAGTTCTCCGCAGTCCATCCGGCTTCTGCATTTGCTAAAAGACGCGGATACAGCATATAATCGATGTCATCTTCTGTGACAATTGTTTCCGTCCATAAAGCGCTTTCTATTCCTAAAATATCGGTCGCAGGGGATATTTTTGACGGATACCAATCATATGATTTTTCTAAACTGATTAAACCTCTCCATTTAAAACCGATTCTGGTATTCTTATTATATTTTTGATCAAGATACGCAACGGCGGGAGAAAGAATCGTTTTTAATTTTTTGTTTTTAATAAAATAAAAACCGTCTTGAATCAAAAACCAATTTTGAACAACAGCGTCTCCGTCAACAGCGTCTGTACAATCATAAGGTCTCCACCCGATTGTTGTTTTGCCGTATTTTTTTACTATAGGAATTAATCTTTCAAAAAAGTAAGAATATTCTGACAAGGTAGTTACATCAGCTTCATCGCCGCCTATGTGAAAATATTTTGAAGGAGATATTGCGGCGATTTCTTTTATTACATCCTCTAAAAATTTAAAAGTTGCATCTGAATGACACATCAATGTACTTACCCCTACTTTTGTATCTGTTCGCGGCTTTGCAAGTTTGCCGTCGGGATTTAATTCGGGGATCGATGCAAGTGCTGCATTCATGTGACCGGGCATATCAATTTCGGGAATAACTTCGATATATCGTTTTGCGGCATACTCAGCAATTTTAATAAAATCTTCCTGCGTAAAAAAACCGCCGGGATTGGTGCCGTAAGCCGAACCTAAAGAGCCGATTTCTGTTAATGCGGGGCGGGATTTAATCTCTATCCTCCAGCCCTGATCGTCTGTCAGGTGAAGATGCAACTTGTTTATTTTATAAAGAGAAGCATGATCGATCTGACGCATAACAGCCTCTTTATTAAAAAAGTGACGCGCAACATCAAGCATTAAACCTCGGTATTCATAAGCGGGACCGTCAATTATTTTACAGCAAGCGATTTTCCATTTGCGATCTTTAACTAAACTTTTACTTTCGATACTTTCAGAAAATAACTGACGGAGAGTCTGAACTCCTCTGAATAAACCGGCAGGCTCACACGCAGTAATATTGATACATTTCTTATCAATATTTATAATATACGCCTCATCAAGAAAAGATTCTTTTTTATCAATACATAAAATAATATTATTAGAAAGATAATTTGACAGATCAGTTTTATCGATCAATACAATTTCAAAATTAAAACCTGTTGAAGCGCTTAAAATATTTGCAAGATATTCTGCAATATTTTGTTTTACTTCGTTTTGAATTTCGTTATCGTCTGCCGTCACAATTATTTTGCTCTTAGAGACGAGTTTGAACATTCCCATAGTTTTTACATAAAAAATCGGCTTGGGTATTATTGATACTTTTGATTTTATCCGTTTATCAAACAGACGTTTAAAAATGATAAACATACCGCCTCCCATTCCTTTAATATATTACAACATGATAAAAAATAATTAAACCACTTGTTTTTTATATAACTGATTGATAAATTATTAACATGATAAAAGAAGCGATAATGAAAGCGGCAAACAGGGAAGACCTTACCTTTGAATGTGCAGAAGCGGTTATGAACGAAATAATGGAAGGCAAGGCAAGCGAGATTCAAATGGCGGCATATCTTGCCGCAATGTCGGTAAAAGGCGAAACTATCGATGAAATAACCGCATCAGCGACAGGAATGCGCAAGCATTGCCAGAAAATCTTGCATGACATGGACGTACTGGAAATTGTCGGGACGGGAGGGGATCATTCCAACTCGTTTAATATTTCTACAACTTCTGCGCTTGTTATTTCCGCATCGGGAATACCTGTAGCAAAGCACGGCAACCGCGCATCATCGAGCAGGACAGGGTCTGCGGATGTACTCGAAGCGTTAGGTGTCGATATTACAATTAAACCAGAACACAGCCTTTATCTTTTAAAGAACATCAACCTTTGTTTTCTCTTTGCACAAAACTATCATATATCAATGAAGTATGTAGCCCCTGTGCGCCGCGAATTGGGAATACGAACAATTTTTAATATATTAGGTCCTTTGGTAAACCCGGCAGGCGCCAACATGGAGCTGTTAGGTGTATACGAACCTGAATTAATAGAGCCGATGGCAAAAGTATTATGCAACCTCGGCGTAAAAAGAGGCATGGTTGTATACGGACATGATATGTTAGACGAAATCTCGTTAGGTGCAAAAACAACAGTTTGCGAACTGCGCGACGGGTTTATAAAAACATATGATATAGAACCAGAACAATTCGGCTTTGAACGCTGTAAAAGAGAAGACCTTTTAGGCGGCACTCCTTCGGAAAACGCGCAAATTACAAGAAACATACTTGCAGGCGAAAAGGGACCTAAGCGCAATGCGGTATTGTTAAACTCCGCCGCCGCGATACACATTGCAAAACCGGAAATTGATATGAAAGCAGCGATTGCCATTGCGGCAGAAGCGATAGATTCCGGGAAAGCAAATGAGCAGCTTAAAAAGTTTATATCACTTTCGCAGAGGAAGGATTTGGTGTGAGCTTTTATAATCTATTTTTATAATGTCAGAAATATTATGTAAATAACTTACTATTTTCGCCAACATTTTTTGAACGATTGCTTTATCCAATGACGTAAATACAAGAAATTCTTCTGTTTACTTGTTCAAAAACTCCGTACTGACCCACCCAATATCCCCGTTATGCGAAACTTGTGTCCAAGTGCCTGAAACCTCTCCTGTCAATGTTACTTTATCGCCCTGCTGTAACTGCCTGATAACATCGTCATTTGTTGATGGTCCAGAGCGGAAATTTACATTTGCGGTTACTGTAGCAGTTGCGGATTGAGTTGTTTCTGTTTTGTTATCTGAAAGCAAACTGCCGACAAAACCGATAATCTTACTGCCAAAAAAGAGTACTGCAATACTTATTACAATCCAAATAATAAGTATTTTTTTAAACCTCCGCCGCCTTTTTTATATTCCCTTCCAGAGTATCTTTCCCATAGTTTTATCAAACAATCAATTTCTTTTTGTTTATTTTCTTTATGAAAATCATTTTGATAAAAAGGGGCATTATCGTATTCGTATTGTGCGACTCTTATTTTTTCTTCAATACGGGGAAGTATAATTTTTGCATATTCTTCATTTGTTATTGCTCTTCCATTTGCTCTTCCCCATGCTTTATTAATCGCTTCATCAGCGGCTTCATGTGCATTTTTTATTTCTTCATTATTCCAAAAACGGTAATATCCATTCAATAGCTTTCCTAATAGATGAATCGCACTATCTAAATTGTTTTTATGTGCAAGTGCAACAACCCGCATAAATTCACAGCCTTCTAGTGAACGAAGCAGATTGACTCCAACTTTAATAACGCCATTAAATTATTTAAGAGCAAAAACTTTGCTCATTTCTCATTTTTCATTGCTCACTTCCCTTTGTCGCTGTCAGCCCCAAATCCCCCCCAACGGTCAGACCATTACTCTCATTATCTTTAATTCACGAAAAATTCAATTTTTCTATAGACAAAACGCCCATTAATATGGAAATTTATTGTGTCTTTTATCATTTTATGGCTTTTTTGGAGGTTGGAAAGCTACTGGAAAGCGTAGGTTTTAACCAAGTGAAAAGTGAAGAATTAGAAGTGAAAAATATCCCTATCCGAAAACTTAACCTTGTAACATCAATCTAAGCTTTCAAACAAGGTCATTGTTCACTGTTCTTTGTTCTCTTCTCACTTCTAATTGTATTACCCTTCTTTTCATGCTATATTTAATGTATGACCATAACTCAAACAGTCGAAATACCTACTGACCGCCGTATTACCGTTCCTCGTGAAGTTCCGACAGGAACAGTAATTATTACCTTTACTACTCCTCACGATAAAAATAAAGGCGAATTTGAAGATTTACTTTTTGTTTCCAATAGCACATTGGATTTTTGGGATAATGAAGACGACGAGGTTTGGAATAATGTTTGATCAGGGTGAAATCCTGTTAGTTCCTGTACCGTTTTCCGATTTATCTTCTGTTAAGAAAAGACCTGTGTTAGTGTTGTCCAATTATAATCATAATGTATCAAACAGAGATATTATTGTAATTGCAATTACATCAAACCTTACGCAAGAAGGTATTGAAATTACAAATGATAGTTTGATAGACGGTTTTTTACCGAAGAAATCTATTATCAAAGTCGATAAAGTTTATACATTGGAAGTCGGCATAGTCATTAAAAAAATCGGCAAGATTAAAAACGAAGTTTTATTAGAAACATATAATGAGTTTTTAAAATTAATTTCACTTTAAAAAAGTAAACCCCATAGGCATATAAGCAGCACTGTTCATTTCTCACTTCTCATTTGCTCATTAATAAACAGATTCGGGAACAAGCTGATATTCTTTATAAAAAAATGGGGTTAACTTTATCATCAGCAATCAATCTCTTTCTTACCCGGTCCGTACTTCAAGGCAAGCTCCCTATTAACGAAGTTATTTCGGAACCGGCTTATACAGACGCTCTCCTGAATGACGCTGCCGAGGTTGACATAGAGATAAAGAATGGCACAGCTAAAGTTTATACTACTTATTAGTCTGAACATAAACGCCGTTCCAATCTGCGGGGGGCGGATTTTTTCTGTACAGGAGGCAGCGTTCTCTCATGAGTTTTCCGGGTAAATCATTCGCACGGTATTTTATTACAGTGTTAAAATATTTAAGCGCTTCATTCCAATTTTGCTCAAAATAATATTTTAGTCCTATTTCGTAAAACTCATTAATTTTCTTTTCTTTTTTTATAATTTCTTCTTTAAAAGTAATTAATTCGTAAATATTCATTCCTTCACAGCGTCCAAGAAGAGAGACGCGATCCAGCATGCGGAATTCAAAATCTGTTTGGCATTTATTAAATACATTTTCGCTGACAATAATTTCAGTTCCATAAACTTTATTAATTCCTTCAAGCCTGCTTGAAACATTAACCGTATCGCCTACAACTGTATAATTAAGCCTCTCTTTGTAACCCAGATTTCCAACAAGCACACTGCCTGTATGAATACCGATGCGTGTCAGAAACGGAACTTTTCCCAAATTATCCCATTGACTGAAAAGATTACGCAGATTACTTTGTATTTTAAGCGCGGTTAGACAGGCTTTTTGCGCGTGATCTTCCATCGGTAAAGGCGCACCCCAAAAAGCCATGACAGAGTCTCCTATATATTTATCGATTGTTCCTTTGTGTGCCAGAATATTTTTGGAAATACTTTCAAAATATATACAAAGATCCATAATGAGTTTTTCAGGTTCCATTTTTTCTACAATAGATGTGAACTTAGAAATATCACTGAAAAAAACTGTCAGTTCCTGCTGCTTGCCGCCTAAATCGGGTTTGATGTTTTGGTTGATTAATTGAACTACAAGGTCTGCCGGAACATACCGTTTAAAGTTTTTAAATAAACTGCTCTCTTCATGTACAAGAATCCCGTAGATAACAATTATTATCAGAAAAAAAGCGTACGGCGATAACCAAAACAAAGGAAATGCTGCCGCAGTAAGAAGAAGCATATCACGCAAAGTTGCCGCGATAACTGTCAATGTTGTAGCCAGTAATAAAATAACCGCAAGATTTCTTTTAACTATAATTGATATAATCGGGATAATAAGACTGCTAAGCAATATAGGTATAAAATAAAAATTAGTCATTACATTAAATGCAGCGTTTATTGAATACTTATCATTTTGAATAAAAGGATATCCAGCGCATATAATGCTATAAATAATAAGACCTGTAAAAATATATTTTTTTTGCTTAATGAAAAGCCCTGTCGATTCAATAATATACATCAGATAAAAACCAAGAGATAGAAGCTGAAAACTGCGCGTCAACTTTACAAGAACAGTATAGTTTTTTGAATCAAACGCAAAACCGATATTTGAATAAGCAAGAGCGAAAGACAGTGAAAAGAAAGCGAAGATAATATATTTTGGATCTTTGCAGCCTCTGGAAATAAATGAGCCGAAATGATAAAAAGCGACAAGTACGGCAAGAAATTGCGCAGCGATTACAAGATACTTATTAAGCAGGTTTTTTAAAAACACTTTTGCTTCATTGTCTTTATATTCAGCGATAGAAATTTCAGGCAACGAATTGGTTTCAAATTGAGGAAAAACCTCGACAACTATTTTATTTTTCTGCGCGAATTCCAGCGGCACATGCGTTACGGCAGTTTCTCCTGTAGAATAAGCGCCTTCTATTTCCGGTCTAAGCCCTCTTTTACATACAAATATATCATTTACACTGATTACAACAGGCATATCAAAAATATCGATATAAAGAGATAAATTTTTATCCCTGAAATATTCAGGTATTGTAAAATAAGTTTTAAACACATGATAGTTTCCGCCGGTTGTAAACCCTGTTTGTACATTAACAAGCGATTCTCTGTTATATGGTTTAAATACGTCTAACTCAAAATTACTTTTAAGCAGTTTTTCCCTGTCAGCCACAGTACCTGTAAATATTTGGAAATTATCAAGGTATAACCTGTTTGTATCGGAATCGCAGGAAGTAAAAGCAAATATACATATCAAGGGGAAAATAAATAAGAAACCGATTTTTATTTTCATAATGTAATTATAAAGCTTATACGAGATGGAAACAAATAAGCGAAGTAAAAATTTATCCGCAGATTACACTGATTTCGTATAATCTGCGGACTTTTTTTCCTAGTTAAGAAGGATTAATGCGCCGGTTGTGCAGGCGCTTCACTAATATTTACAAAGAAGTTAGCAGATATTCCTCTTACTGTAACAGTTACTCTCTGCTGTCTGCCGACGCGGTTAGGTTCAAAACCGCTTGTTGTAAGCTGTTCAACAGGGATAAGTGTCGATTTTCTCTTAGTCGGATCTGCGCCTGTATAGTTGCCGGAAACCTCGATACCGGTAAGGTCTAATTGCTCACCTGCATGATATTCGGTTTTTGTGGGCGGTTTTAGCAGTTCAAGACTTGAAAGCGCCAAAACTTCAACATTAAAATTAACGGTCTTGCCGTTCTTGGTTATCGTTAAACGTTGAATACCTGAATTATTCTGGTTAAAACCTGAAATATCACTCGCTGTTATGCTAAGCGTTTCATCGGGGATACCATCACCCCATACGCCCCTTACTGAAAGACCGGTAAGATCAAGACGTTCACCTTGCAAATAATCAAGCTTTGTCGGATTCTGGACAATTACAAGACTTGCCATGCTTCGAACATCAATATCGAAGGTTGTTTGTATTCCTTCATATGTAATCTTGATAGTCTGCTTGCCCGGTTGGTCTTTCATAAAGCCTGTAACTTCACAGGAAGTAATCTCGATTTTATGGCTTCCCATTTGATCCCATTCGCCGCGTATCTCAAGACCCGGCCATTTTGGATCCGGTACATCTCCCTCTTTAAAAAGAGCGACCCTGGGCTGGGAAGCGATAGACAATGTACGAAGCGCCATTACCTCTGTTTCAAAAGAGACCTCTTGATTCGTTGAGAAACCGCCTACCCTTACTTTAACTGTTTGAATTCCCGGTGTGTGCTTATTAAAAGTAATATTGTTTTGGTTTACATTGACAACCTTGCGATCTCCATTTTTGTAAATACCCCAGACAGTTATTTCTCTGGGATTGATGTCCTGCCCCTGACGTACTTGTTTGGGACCGGTTACGGTGTCTTGTTCAACTGAAACAAGCTGCATTGAAGCGCAGCCTGTAAACACGGCAATCAGTAACACAGCGATACCGACAGCCCACAACTTTAAATTCTTCATAAAAACTCCTTTTTTATACCGGGTTTAATTCTCACCCTAGTAGATAATAATAATATAACATATATTACACTAAAAACATTATATTGAAAAGAGTTTTTACCGAATTTTCTTAAATTACAACATAGGGGAAAATGTCTGTTTAAGGGAGGGTTTTTGCGCTTTCCTTTACAAAAAATATAACTTATAATTTATTCACAATGAAAACCCCGCCTGCAATACTCGGTAAAATAGCGTCAAGTACCTTGCTTCGTATAGAAAAAGCAAAAGAAACGCTACCTCCCTTTCAAGCGCGAGATCTTGCATTGGATATAGCGGCACAGCAATGCGCGGAGCAAAAACAGCGCGGGGAAACTATTCATCCTTATTCATTTGAAAGAGCGATCGCAAAACCAGGTCTTTCTTTTATTTGCGAGGTGAAAAAAGCCTCGCCGTCAAAGGGTGTAATAGCGCAAGATTTTCCCTACTTGGAAATTGCAAAAGAATACGAGGAAGGGGGCGCCGCGGCGGTTTCCGTTCTTACAGAGCCTGAATTTTTTTTAGGAAGCGATCAATATTTACGCGAGATTTCTTCTGCCGTTAAAATCCCTGCATTAAGAAAAGATTTTATTATCGATCCTTACCAGCTTTACGAAGCGAAAATTTGGGGAGCGAAAGCGGTACTTTTAATTTGCGCTTTGCTTGAAGAAGACGATCTGGAATTGCTGCTTGTAATTGCACAATCACTTGCTCTTGATTGCCTTGTCGAAATCCACAATGAGGCGGAAGCGGAAGAAGCGTTAAAAGCCGGCGCGTGCATCATCGGGATTAACAACCGCGACCTTACAACTTTTAATGTTGATACAGGGCTTACAGAGCGTTTAATTAAAAAAATTCCTTCGCACTCGCAAATACTGACTGTCGCGGAAAGCGGGATTAGCAATACTGATGATATACGCAAATTAAAAGATACAGGCGTTGACGCTGTTTTAATCGGCGAAACTTTGATGCGTTCTTCTGACAAGAAAAAATTATTAAAAGAGTTTATCTCTGCTTAATTTTCACCTGACAATTATTTATTTAAATACTTGCGTAAAATAATTAAAACTTCATTTATGTTCAAAGGTTTCCCAAGATGATCATCCATTCCTGAATCTATGCATTTTTCTATATCTTCGCGGAAAACATTTGCCGTCATTGCAATAATCGGGGTCTTCTGTAATGATTTTTCTTTTTCTATCGATCTTATCTTTCTTGTTGCATCATATCCGTTCATTTTCGGCATTTGTACATCCATAAAGATCATGTCATATTTTGAAGGGGCATTAATAAATTTATTTATTGCATGGATACCGTCTTCGGCGCAATCTATTTGCAGTTTTGTATGCTCAAGAAGAACAAGTACGATCTCGCGGTTTATTTCTACATCATCGACAAGAAGAATTCGCTTCTCTTCAAAATTATCATTTTTATTTGTATCTTCGTTTTTATTTGTATCAGTGTTGCCTTCATGCAAAGTTTTATCTGAACAAATTTCTAATTTAATAATAAATGAAAAAGTAGAGCCTTTATTCAATTCAGAATCAATCCATATTTTTCCTTTCATCATTTCTACTATGCTTCTGGAAATTGCAAGCCCTAAACCTGTACCTCCGAAATTACGGGAGGTGCTTCCTTCCGCCTGTTTAAACGGCAAGAAAATATCCACTTGCTGTTCAGGACTCATGCCAATCCCGGAATCTTTCACGCTTATTTTAATTTCGCAAATATTATTATTTTCGCCTAAATATTCAGTTTCAAAACAAATAGCTCCGTTGTTAGGTGTAAATTTTACTGCGTTGCCCAAAATATTCATGATTACCTGTGAAAGTTTATGATCGTCTCCTATCACTTTTTTCGGAATATTTTTATCGATAATTATTTTAAAATCAATTTTTTTATCTTCTATTTGCTGGCTTATAATGGAAAAAACCCTTTTAAGCATTTGATCAAATTCAAACTCCCGCACCGACAATTCAAATTTATTAATTTCGATTTTTGAAATATCAAGGATATTATTAATTACCGTAAGCAAATGTCTGGAAGCGTCTTCGATTCTGGAAAAACAATAATCTTTTCTGTCGATATTTTCCGCAATTTTTCCAATCGATGTCATTCCGATAATTGCATTCATCGGTGTGCGGATTTCATGGCTCATATTTGCAAGAAACTCGGATTTAGCGCGGTTTGCAGCATCAGCTTTTAATTTTTCGTCCATATAAATTTTATTTTGAAATTTTACAATTATACCGATGGCAGTACCGCAGAAAATTATAGTTGATTCAACATCATAATAATGAATAATTTCAGACTCGTAATTTAAAACACTAAATATACAAAAACCGGAATAATAATTTAATAACATATATCCTATGGTAATTAATAGATATAATGAAATTGTAATCCAAAGAACTTTACCTGATAATAAAAGAAAAACAAGCACAGCGCCGAAAACAAGATAAATAATTGTGCCGCCTTCTATTCCTGCATTTGTAAAAAAAAGGTAAGGAAAAACAATAACCGACATAAAAATAATTAACCATAACGCGCCGCTGTTATATTTATTAGTTTTATTACTTAAAAAAGCGATGACTAAAAGTATTAATAACAGAATAGTAAGAATTATTTGTGACTCGTATATTTTTAACGCATTGAATAAAATAACAGTACCGCAAAAAAAAGCGATAACATTAAAGAGCCTTCCATACGGAGGAATTTTTTCAGAGTAAAAATAATACAATAAAGCATCTTTAATTTTTTTAAACATCAAAACACCTCTTTAAAAATAATTCATTTCTTCTTATATATATAATATACGAAAAATAAAGTAATAAAACCGTAAAAAAAGCAGTATAAAAAAAATATGAAATATGATAATTTTATACTATGCAAATAAAAATCTGCGGTTTATCCCGCGATCAGGACATTGACTTTGTAAACGAAGCAAAGCCCGATTTTATCGGTTTTGTTTTTGCAGAAAGCAAACGTAAAATTTCGCCTGTTTTAGCCCAATATTTGCGCTTTCGGCTGGTAAACAGCATAATTCCAGTGGGAATTTTCGTAAATTCGAAAATCGCAGAAATTACGGAATTATACAGAAACGGCATAATATCCATCGCTCAGCTTCACGGCGATGAAGATGAGAGTTACATCGCAAGCCTTAAAAAAACAAGCGGAAGCAAACCCATCACTGTAATTAAAGTTATTAAAAGCGGGCAATTATCAAAAGAAACGCTGACGGCTAACGCAAACAGCTGCGCAGATTATCTCCTTATTGATTCGGGGGCAGGTTCAGGGAAAACATTTAAATGGGATACTTTAAAATCTTTTAAATTTCCAAAACCTTGGTTTCTTGCAGGAGGCATCGATATTAAAAATTTAGAACAAGCAATGGCGTATAACCCCTTTGCAATAGATATTTCAAGCGGAGCGGAAACAAACGATATAAAAGATCGGGAAAAAATATTACAGTTGGTTACAACTGTAAGACAAGGAAACACAAAATGAACAATGGAACAAACGATGTTTGCAGATTCGGAGATTACGGCGGCAGATACATACCGGAAACATTGATGAACGAAATTATCAATTTAGAAAAAGCGTATAACTTTTATAAAGATGATATTTCATTCAGACAGGAACTTGAAGCGTTATTAAAAAATTACGCGGGAAGACCGTCTCTTTTATATTTTGCAGAAAAAATGACAAGCGACCTAGGAGGGGCAAAAATATATTTAAAACGCGAGGATTTAAATCACACCGGCTCTCATAAAATAAACAACGTATTAGGACAGGCGTTACTCGCAAAAAAAATGGGCAAGACAAGAATAATCGCCGAAACAGGAGCGGGTCAGCATGGTGTCGCTTCCGCCACTGCGGCGGCTCTTTTAGGTTTAGAGTGCGAAATTTTTATGGGAAAGGAAGATACAGAACGACAGGCGTTAAATGTTTACCGCATGGAGCTGTTAGGTGCAAAGGTACACCCTGTAACATCCGGGACTCAAACTCTTAAAGACGCGGTAAACGAAACAATGCGCGAATGGGTAAGCCGCGTTCACGACACCCACTATGTACTGGGCTCTGTGATGGGACCTCATCCATTCCCAACGATAGTGCGCGATTTTCAGGCGGTAATCAGCAAGGAGGCGAGAGAACAGATTCTTTGCGCGGAAGGTAAACTCCCTGCAGCCGTCCTTGCTTGTGTCGGCGGCGGCAGCAATGCGATGGGAATTTTCTATAATTTTATTAATGATAAAGAAGTGCAGCTGATAGGCTGCGAAGCGGCAGGCAAAGGGATCGAAACGGAAAAACACGCCGCTTCTATCGCAAAGGGGCAAGTTGGAATCTTTCACGGAATGAAATCTTATTTTTGCCAAAACGAAGAGGGGCAGATCGCTCCTGTTTATTCGATCTCCGCAGGTTTGGATTATCCCGGCATCGGTCCCGAACATGCGTGGCTGCATGACAGCAAGCGCGCGCAATACGTTCCCGTCACAGATGAGGAAGCGGTTTGCGCGTTTGAGTATCTTTCCCGAACAGAGGGAATTATCTGCGCGATAGAGAGCGCTCATGCGGTTGCACACGTACAAAAAATAGCGCGTAACTTCAATAAAGATGCAAGCATCATCATCTGTCTTTCAGGCAGGGGCGACAAAGATGTTTCTTCAATCGCAAAATACAGAGGTAAAAAGATCAATGAGTAACATAAAAAACGCTTTTAAAAACGGAAAGGCATTTATCGGTTTTGTCACAGGCGGAGACCCAAACATCGAAAAAACAAAAGAATTTATTTTAGAAATGATAAAAGCGGGAGCGGATTTAGTAGAAATCGGTATCCCGTTTTCCGATCCGATTGCAGAAGGACCTGTAATTCAAGAAGCGAATAACCGCGCCCTTGCCGCAGGAACAACAGTGGAAAAATTATTTGTGTTAGTTGCTCAATTACGCAAAGTTACCGATATTCCTTTCGTATTTTTAACGTATGTAAACCCTGTCTTTCATTACGGTTACGATGCGTTTTTTAAAAGATGCAAAGACACAGGGTTAGACGGCATCATAATCCCAGACCTTCCCTTTGAGGAACAAGCGCCTGTGAAAGAAACGGCAAGCAAATACGGTGTCGATTTAATCTCGCTAATCGCTCCGACATCAGAAGAGCGCATAAAAGAAATTGCAAAAAATGCATCAGGATTTATCTATCTTGTCTCTTCGATGGGTGTAACAGGAATCCGCAGTACAATTACTACAGACCTTTCTTCGATAACCGCAGCAATTAAATCTGTAACATCGATCCCTGTTGCCATCGGTTTCGGTATTCACACTCCAACGCAAGCAAAGGAAATGGCGCGTATCGCTGACGGTGTTATTGTAGGGAGCGCGATTGTAAAAATAATCGCGCAGCACGGATCAAATGCAACGGAGCATATTTATCGTTATGTGAAAGAAATGAAAGAGGCGATTTATCTGTAAATAGGAATAACTTCTATAGTTCCTTCTGAAGCCCCCGGGGCAGTTGGAATTTGAATCTCCTGTACTCCTTCTATCGGTGTAATTGTAATTTGCTGAACTGCAACCGTAAAAGGATCGGAAGGTGTTCCGTCTGTACTGATATAAGTTGTTAATCCCGCAGATAATAAAGTAACAGGTTCGTTTGCATTTCTTCTTATATCTATTACGCCTTCTTCTGTTTTATAATTAAAGCCGTCAGTCTCAAAAATTGTTCCGCGTACGGAAGCTGTCGCACCATTGCTATGAACGGTAAAATCTGCTTTTGATCCTGCAGGCGGTTTTACTTCTACCCTGACCCTTCCCGTTTGTAAATTAATATTTACGTTTTCTGAATTTTCCATTCTTTGAATTTCTGCAAGTGTAAGACGGGTCAGCGGACGGATTGTAATAACAGATGAGCCGATTGCGACAACAGCTGTGCTTCGAAAACCTGTCGAAATTATTGTGTTCATCAATACTTCATCTCCGGCAGAAGCTTTAACAAAAGCAGCAGCGCTTGAATGTTTTATTTCTACCTCTCCTGTAAGTTCTCTGATAACTCCGCTTTGGGCAGATAATCCTGCTACAGTTACTAATGTTAAAATAAAAATACAAATCTTTTTCATTCTTTTCTCCTTTAATTTATTTAGATGGAAATTACAGCTTTTAATTCCAAACGCCATAATATTTTTTCATTCGGTGATGCATTCCCCAATGAAGGCAGGAATGCTCCGCCGCCGAGATTAAATTGCAAATCTGAAAACGGTTTATAAATAAACCCTGCGTAAATTTCTGCGCCAAGAAAATATTCTTTTTTATCTGATATTGGGTATCCGGTTACTGTTCCCAAATCGTTTCTGATAAAATAAGACATTGATAAAAATGCCGCTATTTTTTCCATAAAACGTGCCGAATAATTAAGGTTTAGAATGGAAAGCCCGGACATTTTCAGCGACAGAATATTTCCAAAGTAAACGGTGGTTATCGGGACAAAATTTCCGACAGTTTCATCTATTCTTCCTCCTGCAACCCTAGCCGAAAAAGAGAGACTGGAATTTATATTAGCCGGAATCAGCCATGTAAAATTAAAATCTCCGGCAAAAGCAATATTGTTAACGGTATCGGTATCAGATATTGCCTGAGAAAACTGCACGGCGAATCCGGCTTCTATAAAAAATTTGTTTATCGGTAAACCGCCTTTCAAAACCAAATACTGGCTATGATATTGATAATCGGAATCGGATAAATCAAACTGCCCTATAACAGAAACATTCATGCGGAATTTTCTGGCGATAGAAGGATGACTCCAATCAAAAGCGGCAATTAATCTTTTAGGTGCAAAGTATGTGTTTGAAAAATCCGAAAAATCAAGAGGTGTGTTATAAATATTTAAATCTTCCGGAGTCATTGTAATGTTTGCCGTTTCTTTATAAAGCAAACCTGTATAAAATGCACTGATATTAAATCTTCCGATAGAAGTATTAGTATGATATTGAACACCGTCAAAAAGACCTGCGGCGATAAAAGATAAAGGGTCTGCATAATTAATCCTGCCTGCTTTTATACCCCAACTGCCTGAATTATAAGTAAATTCAGTGCGAAGCAATTCCGGTATTATTCTGAAAGTATCTTCATAATCAAGCGCTATTCCGGCTGCCGCATAAAAACTTGCATTATCGCCGATTAAACATGAAAAGCGGGGCCAGAAATCAGTTTTAAAATGAAAATTGTTTTCTTCGTTTACATTACCGAAACTTGTTTTAACACTTGTAACCAAGCCAAAATCATATGCCCAAAGAGAAAAAGATGTTTGTATTGTAAATAAAACTAATAACAGAAAAATAATTTTTAGTTTCATTTTCTACTCCAAAATTGTAATTTCAACGCGTCTGTTAGCAGCTAATCCTTCGGGAGCAGAACTGTCTGCAATTGGGCGGCTGGCTCCGTAACCTTCAATGGTGATATTTTGCATTTTTGCCGCATTCAATGAAACAAGATAATTTGCAACCGCTCTTGCCCTTTCTTCCGAGAGTTTTAAAAGATAATCTTCTGCCCCCAAGTGTGTTGTATGTCCTGTTATGTGCAATTTTATATTGGGGATAGATTTTAAAACTCCTGCAATCTCTCTGATTTTTTCCAATTCGGCTTGAGGAAGTACAGCAGAATCGGCTTCAAACATAATATTTGAAAAAATGATAATTACGCCTTCTTCTGTCGCTTCAACTTTAGTGTCAGTTAAATTCTGTCCCCTGATAATTCTTGATATTTGCGCTGCAAGTGCTCTGCGTTGAGCCATTAACTCTGATTCTTCGCGCTGCTCTCTCCTTCTTGTTTCCATTGCAATTTTCTCATCTTGTCTGGAAAGAATTCTTGTAATATAAAAAAGCAATCTCTCGCCGGAGACAGACATGGTAGGATCGTTTCTGCCTTGAATCACATCAAGATAAAGAAGTTCCCTGTAAGCGTAACGCGGAGCTTTGGTAAGTTTAAAAAACAGCCCGCCTTCGATTTTAAAGGAGTTCATTAAAAGAAGCGATACACGATCCAGTCTTGCGCTGCTGTCTGCATTTGTGTTTTTCGGCAGCCATTTTTGCGTAAGAACATAATTGAATGCTTCTTCGCTGTCAGCAGTTGTCATTATTTCTGCGGCATCAAGAATAAAACGTGCCGCCTGTGCGTAGGTAATTGTATTACTTTGCAGCAGTGTTTCAATTTCCGCCGCTGTCGATTGGCTTTGCGCAAAAACGAAGTTTGCAGTCATGGATATGGGAAGTATAAAAACAAATAAAAAGATTATAATTTGTTTAATTACTTCATACTTTATTTTCATTTCTCTTTTCTCCATTTCTGCTACGGTAAAGGAGGATAATTATCATCCTTTCCCAATGTATTATTTTGAAAGGAAATGTGGTCTATACCATATGCGGCACCTATCTCAGCAGTATTTCTTAAATTTTCTTCTACTTCGTTTTCGTTACCGTAAATGATCCCGCCGGTTTTTATAAATTCACCTGCTATAAATACTCCGCCACCATAATTTACGGCAAAATTACCAGAGATAATTCCATCTTCCATACTGAACTTACCGCGTATATAAACTCCACCTCCTTGACCTACAGGTACGAAATCATTACTTGCAGCCTTGTTACCGGAGATTGTTCCATTTACCATCCTGAATTCACCATAGCCGACATAAACTCCGCCGCCGACATATGCCTCATTATTGTTTATTGATGCGTTTTTATCCATAATGAATGTTCCGCTCTCCGTAGTATCTATATCGCCAACATACACTCCTCCGCCTGCATCATATGCGCGATTCATGTATATTTTACTATCACCCGTCATTTGGAATGTACCTTTATTACCAATTAAAACCCCGCCGCCGTTTCCTTCTGATGCATTATTGTAGTATATTGATGCGTTATTTTCCATATTTAATTGTCCGTATTCCCCCATAACATACACTCCTCCGCCATTTGCTGCCCGATTATTGTATATTGATGAGTCATCCATCATTTTTAAGGTTCCTCCATTTATGAGAACGCCGCCGCCATTCCCGCCGCTGCTTCCTTCTGATACATTATTGTATATTGATGCGTTATTATCCATATTTAATTGTCCGTATTCCCCCATAACATACACTCCTCCGCCATTTGCTGCCAGATTATTGTATATTGATGAGTCATCCATCATATTTAAGGTTCCTCCATTTATGAGAACGCCGCCGCCATTACCAAAACTATAATTTCCTAACACAGAGGTAGAGCCTGACATAATAACTGAACTGTCTTTCTCTATAATAATCACTGCTGTATTGTTGTCATCTCTTCCTACAAGATTGACATTAGTAAGCATTATGCTTTGGTTTTTTACAATACGAAGTATGGGACCTTTATCATTTAATTTTAGAGATTTACCATTGCCATCAATTACAACGGAAATATTGCCGTTATCACCGAATGTTGAACCGTCAGAAGGTGCAATAACGATATTATCGTGAATATTTATAAGATAATTTTTTACACCATCGTCTTCCTTTGCACTCTTTATACTACTGATAGCAACGTCCCACTCTGCTTGATTATTAACCTGAAAGGTTATATAATCTGTTTCTCCGCACTCGCAGGGGATATTTTTACCACATTTCGGACAAACATCACCTGTTTCTCTGCACCCGCAACGATCTTTATCTTTTCCACATACCTGACAAACCTGATACATCGTTATACGATACGTATTATGTCCTGCAATTACCTCTATCGAACTTGATCCTACGGCGTAATACCTGCGTGTTAATCGAGTATCAGGGGTTGTTGCAAATTTATCTTCTATTATTAAATACGCATCTATTATTATTGTGTAAAAACCTACGGGAACGGTAGCGGTTATACTTTCTGCGCCTTTTTCTTTCGGCAGTGTTATTTTTCCGTTATTACCTGTTAAAGAGACTTCATATTCCAAGATTTGATTTTGATCTGAATCTGCGGTGGGCGGCCAGGGTAAGTCAAACACAAAGCGTCCGCTGCTGCCGCTTAAACGGATAGTTATAGTACCTTCGCTTCCGCCTTCCCACGAACTGAAACAGGCAGCAACTATTATAGAAAAAACTGTTATAATTAATATATTCTTTATTTTCATACCGATTACCCCTTGTCTTTACTTCTATTATATTTATTAAATAATTTGTTTAATCTTTTGTAAAGAGCCTTTTGAGAGGGGGTGCGGTCTATGCAGCTATTGTAAAATTACATCACCTTGATAAAAATATCTTTGTTCTATTAAATAAATAGTGTTAGAGAAAGATATGGGATCAAGTGTATTAATATTCATTTTATAACGATAAAGTAATTTAATAAAATTATCTCTATAATTTGTATCCATCCGAAGCTGTCCTTCAAAATCATTGTTCCATGCTCTGAACATTGTTTCAAGAAATGGTAATACAAAATATTCATTTGGCAGCATTGTTTGTAAACATAATTCGATATTTTTCGTTTCTTTTGGTTTATCCAGAAAGAACGGTTTATACTTAAGGAATGAGCGGATATAAAGAGATGTTATTTTATGATAATCAATAAATGATTTATTTGCTTCATTTCTAAAAATTTCATTTTTAAGTTTTTTAACGGTTTTATGATATTCTTTAATAATTCTGCCTGGTTTTTCAATCGTACCTAAATAATCTCTAAATTTTAGAAATCTGCCGCCTATCCGATGTTCTTGTAAGTATTTTAAGAAATCAAAGCATAAATTCTTAATACTCGGTATCCAAGTGTCAGAGCCATATATAATATCATTATCCTGCAAAATGAACCTGCTTTAATATATGAAAATGTAAGTAATTTAAAATAATAACCTATCGAAATCCGATGTTACAGAGCTGGCTGCTCGATCAAAATCAACATGATCGGCAGGAAGAGATTCGTTTTTTAAGCGCATTCCTTCTTCAAAATGCAAAAGCTCGTCTTGAGTTAAAACAGCTTTCGGATCTTTGCCTGTAAAATCGTATTCTTTTTTATTTTTCATTTTTTCCATTGTTCATTCCTTCATAATAGGAAATAGAAACCTTTTAAAATATACTTTATTTATATTAATACGTCAACTTCAAGTTAAGCCTTAAGAGTTCTCCGCATTTTTTGCAGCTTCTACTGCTTTTGAAGCGGCTTCTTTCGCTTTTTTTTCTGCTTCTTTTGCATTTTTTGCAGCTGTTTCAGCTTTTTTTGCCGCTTCTTCCGCTTTTGCAAGATCGTCGGTTTGGGAAGCTTCCATTGCCGCTTTCCATGCTTCTTCTCCGGCTTGAGCAGCTTTTGCTTCTTCATCTTTTGCCGCTTTTGCCGCCGCTATTGCTACGGCTTCTTTTGCCGCTTGTGCAGCAGCATCTGCTTGTTCAGCATATTTAGAAGTTGCCTTAGCCGCTTTTGTAGCCGCATCTGCCGCTTTAGCCGCTTTAGCTGCAGGATTGTCAGCTGCTGCTTCTTTTTCCGTTTCTTGAACCGGTTTACCGTCCGGTGTTATAAAATCTCCCCCTTCCAGAGGATCGGCTTTTTTTGTATCTGTTGCTTTTTCCGCTTCCGCTTTTGCTTTCGCAATTGCTTCCGCTTTTAATTTGGCTTCCATTATAAAGTTTTTGATATTGGTTCTTAGTTTTTCCGCTTCTTCATAAGATGTTTTTGCTGATTCTTCATAAGAGACAGCGTTAAGCACCGCTTTTTCAACTTTTTCAGCTTCGCTTTTTATTACTTCAGAAGTTGATAATTTTGCTTTTTCTCCCGCTTCAGCGGCAGCATCCTTTGCTCTTGCAACTGCATCGCTTGCGCTGTCAAAAGCATTTTTTGTTTGAGTTATATGATCGTTAAACGGATCAGCTTTTATACTTTTCTTCTGATTAAATGCTTCATAAAAAGCCGCTTCAAAATCTTGCGCTGCTTTTAAAGAATCTTTTGCTTTTTGTGCAGATATTTTTGCTGTCTGTTCAAGCGCCAATACAGTAGCGACAATTTTCTTTATCTCTTCTTTCGCCAATCTTTCTTGCTCGGCTTTTTCTGCGGCTTCTCTTTGTTCTTTCGCTAACTTTGCTTTTTCTTCTTTTTCTGCTTGTCTTTTTGCATCAGCCTCGTTTATTTTTACCCGCCAATCTTCTTTAACAACTGCCATTTCTTCAAGGTTGATAAGAAGACCGACGCTTGTATCATCGCCTTTGCCTTTGGTTGCAAAATTATTTGCAAGATCTTTTAATTGTCCGTTAGTATTTTCAAAGCCGTCATCTGCATAAGCTAAAGATATGGTACGGTAAAGCCTTGTAAGCTGAACTTTATTTTCTTTTTCGTCTGCAGGATAATTGTCGTCTATACCGTCTGTGCAAATATAAATTGCAACAGGCGCTTCTTTTTTTGCATTTAAAGAAAAGTAACTTCGCACTCCGTGAGGACGTTCAAGAATATCGTCATCGCAAATGGAAGTGGTTACATTAAGATAACATTTTTCATCCCAGGGGACAGGTTGTTCGCTTTTGCCGTCTTTGTAAAGAACTGTAAAGCGCCCGTCACCGATATGAAAACCGAACCAGTAATCCGGGGTAATTGCCGCCGCTATTAATGTTGCGCCGTATGCTTTGGAAATACTTGGAACAGATGCTTCATTAATATTCGTCAATAAACCGCTGCCTGAAGATTTTTGTTCTGTAAATATTTGCTGCGCTTCTCTGTATCTGTTTCGGTATTTTTCGCTTTCGACACTTTCAAAATCTTCTTCTGTAAAAAGATTTTTTTCATAATGCCCGCTTACTTCCATGTTCCAAGATTTAACTATAGCTGTAATAAGTTGTTTTCTTAAAATTTCGTTAAATTCTTCTTCGGTAGGCAGTTTGCCGTCTTTAAAAAGTTTTTTTTGCGCTTTTACGAAATCTTTTATTCCATCAAGTGTACATTTAACGGCAAATTTAGATCCCAAATCGCTGCGGAAACAGCTGCTGTCTCCATGCCCGTCTGCAACAACAGTAATGGAGACATCTTTGTCTTCATAAAATGCAGAATCGTCCTGGCAAACAAGCCCCTTTTTTGTGTGACTGATTCCTGTAACTGTTACCGCAAATGATTTATGCATTACCAATCATCCCCGCCGCTGTTGTCCGGAGCTGCCGCCATTTCTTCCTGAATTTCACTAAGGTTAGCGATTAATTCATCTGTCTTTGCCTGATCAGGACTGCCTTGTGTCGGGTCTGCTTTCGCGTTTGTACTTGCAACCTGTGAAGCGCGGACGCTGACAAATTTAATCATTTTTACAAGGGCGGCAGTAGTATGAACCGTCAACACAGTCTCTTTTGTTCCTGTAAATGCTGCAAGAACATCCTGGTCTGCGCTGTCGCCGATGGCGATTGCTACTTTTACTGCGGCTTTAAACCAATTATTTTGTTTTAATACGTCTAAGCCTTTTTTCCAATCATCTGTGGGTTCGCCGTCTGATAACAGGAAGAGCGCGGGTGCAAAAGAGCCTGTCGCTTCTGACATAAAAGCTTTTGTGGAAAGCTTATCGTTCAATGCCTTGCAAGCTGCTCCGAAGTCTGTTACTCCTGCCGCGTCTATGTTGTTCCAATTGAAGTTATCAGCTTCTACAGGACCGTTTTTGGTTATCCATGTTGCACCTGATGAAAACTCAAGAGCGGCGATTTTTATCAGCGCGTCTGCGTTTTCGTTTGATATATCCCTGATTTCCGGGATAACTTCTCTGATTGCTGTGTTTACAGCTCCGATTTTGGCGCCTTCCATACTTCCGGAAGTATCAACGATAAAAAATAATACCATCGTCCTTCTGGGAATCTCAATTGTGTCTGTTAATGCCATTTTTTTCTCCTTAAAGATTTATTTTATTTATATAACTTCGACATTCATTACGCCGAAATTAATTATCATACCTTTTACAAGTTTTACAGTGGCTCCCGGGGCAACCGTGCTCTGGCTGTTTATATTCCATGCTTCCTTAGACATATTTTTAAGCACAAAATCGCTTCCAACCTGAGATACTTCCCCTGTGAGTGTTTCATAATCGTCCGATCCTTTTACCGTATGGCAAGCATAGAGTTTTGTTTTCTGATGGATAGGGACATTGTATCTGGGTGTTTTAAGATACATGGGGAAAACATTTTTCTTGCCGCATTTTGTTTCCGGGCAGGGGTTAGGATCGACAGGGTCTGCAAAATAAATATTTTTACAGGAAGGGCATTGAAAAACTTCGGTTCTCATTCTGATAAAAGTACGAAGCCATTCTTGTTCAAGTACACGTTTATTCGGATCTTTCATTACCTCTTTGCTGAACGCTTTTTTAAACAGATCCTGTACATATTTGGGCAGGAAGGGCCAGCGGACAACTGCTCCCTTGTGTATGCCTTGAACCGGTCTGTTTGAATCATCTGTCGGATCCCAAATAAAAACAGGGTTTTCCCCGTAAATTCTTTTTTCCGCTTTTGCATCCATGCACGGAGGGCAAGCTGATTTTCCTTCCAATGGATGATTGTTTACCCAAAGCAGGAATAAGATTACTGAAAGAGAAAAAGCATCGGTTAGATCGTCCGGTTTTGATCCGCTAACAACAATTTCAGGCGCCATATAACGCGCTTTTCCGGCTATACCGGAGGATTTACCGGACGCAGAAACATTATCGTTATCGCAGATAAGAACATTACCGTTTTGAGGGTTAATAAAAAAGTTACCGTCATTTAAGTCTTGATAATTATAACCTTTTTGGTGCAATGCGCGGAAAGCCGCGGTAATTTGCAAAGAGGCGTTAGCCATTGCGGTAATACTCTTAAAACCTACCCTTCCTATTAGGAATTTTGGAAAATCTTCGTATTCCTGCTGGCGCAAATCCATGATATAACCGAAAGCTTCGCCTTCTTTCTCAGTAATTGCTTCGGGCCAAAGGAATGCGCTTGTCGGTCTTCCTTTTTCAATGTTGTTTTCAAGGTTCTCGTAAAATTTCTTCGGGTTTGCAATTTTCTTGCCCGAATACCATTTAAGCGCTTTCTTTTTTCCGTCGTAATCGACCATGTAAACCGCGCCTTGTCCTCCTTCGCCGAGTTTCTTGCCGACAACAACTTCCTTGAAATCTTTTGTTTTGATTTTCTTTCCTACCGGTAAATCTGCCATTTACATCCTCTCCTATACTTTTTGGATTTATATTTAGTAACCGCCGCCTTTAACATCGATAACATCTACATTTTCTACGGCGCCTGAATTTCCGCACCACGGGCAGGTATAAATCTCTAAATTTCCTTCTTTTCTTATCCCGCCAGAACAACCTACTTTGTCGCAGCCGCACAATACAAAGCCGCCGTTTTTGCAATGAGGACAACCGGGATATTCACTGTCTGCACCGCCTACACTCACTTTGTTAGCTGCAAAACCTTCATTTTTAGCTGTGCTTTCGTCTAATGGAAACGCCCAAGTGCGTACCCATTCCTTTCCGCGCTTTTCCACCCTCATTCCGAAGAGTTTCTTTGTTTTTGAACATTTTCCTAAAACTACCGTTGCTTCTAAAGGTCCTGCCATAAATGCCTCTGCTTCCCAGTTAAAATAACTAGGGACTTTTTAATATACACCGACAATTGTAAAAGTGTCAATGTTGGCTTTATAATACGCCAATATTTTTTGATTTTATCATATAGAGATAATAACGCAACCCTTTTTTTAAAAGACGCAACAATAGTCCATATTAATGAGCGTTTTGTCGATATAAATCTTTAATTTTCCGGATGATAATATAATAGGTATAATAAAAAAGACAGGAGGATTACTATGGGCAAGGTTTTAAAGCCGGATTTTAAAGGTAAAGATTTTAATCAAATGATTAAAGATAACCCTGACAAAGCGGAGTATTATTCATCATTCATAAATGATTATGATTATTCGGATATTGATTTAGAAGGGCTAACACCTGAAGAAATATACCAAAAAGGCAATGACAACAAAGACGGTTTAGGCGATACATTTTGGGCAAGCGATTTATCTAAAAAATATTATCAAGCGGCGGCGGAAAACGGATCCACCGCAGCGATGCTTGCCATTGCTCATTGTTACAGGACAGCCACGTTTCCTTTTTATACAAAAGCGATGTATTGGTATAAAAAAGCCTCAGAAAAAGGCAGCGCTGCGGCAAAATTCTACATCGGCGAAATGTATGAAAAAGGCGAAGGGATAGAGCAGGATTTTAAACAAGCTGTCCATTGGTATGAAGAAGCGGGAAAATGCACGCTTATTGAAGCGGATAATCAAGAAAACAGCAGAGGCATCAACTGGAATAATCGTAGTTTGAATTGTGCCGGCTGCATTTATTACAGGGGTGAAGAAGGCGTACCGCAAGATTGCGCAAAAGCGCTTGAATGTTTCAAAAAAACAACTGAAAGCGATGAGAATGATTATGAACCTTATTTTTATTTAGGTATTGAATATTTAAAAGGCGGCGTAATAGAACAGGATTATGAAAAAGCTTTTTTCTATTTTGAAAAAGCAGAAAAAAAAGGGTTTTATGCGGCATTGGATTGTATTGATTATATGTACGAAACAGGAAAAGTAAAAAACGGCAAATATAAAACAGCATCGGAGTGGTATGTAAATACGGAAACTTACGGTAAAGCCGCAGAACAGTTAGGATATGTTTTTACCAATTTTGATGATTTTGCTTCTGAAATGGATGACTATCATAAACGGATAATATCTGCGTTACCTAAAGAAACATTGTTGAGCAGAGTTTATAATAATTTATGTACAAATGAAGATGTTTATAATAAAGGTGTTTTCTGGTATGAGGCATCGGCGGAAACGTTATACGAAAGAGCTTTTTATCAGCTTATTTTAATTTATAATTACAACATAAGCAACGGATTAGACAAACCGCCGGGTGCGGAAAAAATCGCGTATATAATAAATAAATTTTATCCGCTCTCAGATAATGATAAAAATATTAAATTCACGCAAGATGATTGCAATGAATTATTAAACAGAATGTTGGCTTTTTCAGAAATCGCACGCAGGGAAGGTTTACTTTCTTTTGAAAGTTTAATGGAGGACGAAAAAAATATTTTTATAAAAACAGGCTTTACGCTCGTTTCTAACGGTATTGATTTTGATATTGTAAGAATAATTGTTGAAAATCTTCTTGATATGGGAAAAAGAGAGGGTTATGACCTTACCGCCAGAAAAATTATTTTGCAAGGCATAGTCAGCGTACATCAGGGTGAAAATCCTAATGTTGTAAAATCAAAAATAGATGATATTATAGGCGAAGATATTAATGCATTGAACGAAGAATGGAAAAAGAAACAGAAAGAAATAAAATTTGACAATGCGGATTTATACTATGAAAGAGGTAAAATCTTTTTTTACCGAGATGATTATAATGAGGCAATTTCTGATTTTGAAACCGCATATTCATTATCCGATGATGATTTTGATCGTAAAACATATCATTCATTGCTTGTCAAAGTGTGGGAAATAAAACAAAAAAATCAAACGCCGGAAGAAAGAAGAGAGCTCCATGCAAAAACAGTTGAAAAAATAAAAAGTGAAGCATCTTCAGTAAACATCGGCACGTTTTTTAATTTAAAGACAGCCGGTGAATACACAGAGTTAGCCGCAATTCTTGCTTCTTTTGAAGAATATGATTTAATAGAACGTTTATTAAAAGAAGCATCTGATTCCAATCTGCAAATTTTAAATACACTCACAAGACCGCAGTTCAGATATTGGCAGCCTTCACTTGGCTACTATGTTACCACTAAAGACGTATTGAAAAGAATGAAAGACCCGAAAAAAATGTTAAAGTTCCTTGCAGAAAAAGGCGCGGATGTCAGTTTGGCGGCAGGCGACGGTTCCACCCCTCTTTGGAATCAAACTTGTACTGACTGCGAATCAGAGGAAATTTTAAAAACTTTACTCGAACTTGGCGCAGATCCGAATCAGATCAGTATTAACAATGATACCGAGTGGACTCCTCTTGTTCATTGTTTGCTTCCAACTTCAAGTGAAAATAATCCGCAAGACGAAGAAGCATCAGATGAAGAAAATTTAGATCCGATTGATAATGCTTCGATCAGGAAAGCGGAGCTGCTTTTAGAATACGGCGCGGATGCCAATCTTATAGCTTCGGGTTTACCGGGTTTTTCGCCGCTTGTAATAGCTGTAAATAATTACAAGTTTGCGATGAAGCACATTTCTGATGAAACGTATAAAGACAACATTTCAGGTATTTTAAAATTAATCGAGCTTCTTATAAAAAAAGGCGCAGATATAAATTTCTTAGATTCGTTTAGCAATACGCCTTTGTCAATTGCTCAAAGAGACAATTTGTCTGAAGTTGAAGAAATATTATTGGAACACGGCGCGTTGCTGCCTGACGAGTTGGAAGAACAAGATGACGGCAAACATGACGCTTGGATTTAACGTACAGATAGAAAAATATAAAGAAAATTTCTAAAAAAAATCGCATTAAACTAATCTATATGCTATAATTAAAATAAGCGGATTTTAAGGAGTTTTTTAATGAACGAACCGTTTTATTCAGCGGGTAAGACTTATGCAGACATTACGGGCAAAGATGAAACCTGTATGTTCCTTAAACAGTATAGCTGGAGTGCGGTAAGATCGGCGGTTAATCCTGAAATTTCCGGAGCTGAAAAACTAAAAGCGTACTATATAGATCTGCGCAGAATAGAATATTTAAAGTATAAGAATGTAAATACAATCAATATAGAAGAAATACCGGAAGAATTCCTTATAATGCCCGATAAACTGGACACTTTTCATATGTACTTAACAAGCGTAAATTACATTGAGTCGGGACCTTTTCATCTTAGCGAACTTGCTTTCCGCGCATATAAGCGTTTGTTCTCTTGGGATATGTATGTCCTTATTACTCCCGGCATGCATTTTTCCCATGCACGCGATATCCCTGCAACACGTCAAATTCTTGAAAGATATTACCCTTTTGAAGCGGGAGACACAGGTCCTGCAGGGGGTTTAATTATTCAGGATGCATCCGGCAAATGGATAGAAATTTCTCCTGTCGATGCGGGCTGGTGTACATGGCATGGCGCGGAACGTCTTTGCAAGGAATTTTCACATAACGGTTACAATGACTGGCGGCTTCCTTTGCCGGAAGAACTTAAAAAATATGCTTTTACTCTCCGCAGCCGTCTTGAAAAAAGAGAAAAGGTGCGTCAAACGAATGAAACAACTATACACTGGAGTATTCAGCGGAATAACGATAATGCGATCACAATTGTAACTTCAGAAAACGAAGATAAATATATTCCTCATCATTCATTATCATATATAACAGGAACTTCCGGCGGCGGCTGGAAAAGCACTAACGGCCCTTGGAGAGGGGATGCAAAAGAGTATCCCATAACAGACAGATTCCCTGTCCGTCCTGTCAGGGATTTAAATAATGTAAATAAAAAAGTATAATATAAACAAATAATTAAGGAGTATCTTATGGCAAAAAAGAAAACAGAAAGTTCAACAGCAAAGAAACCTGTTGCAAAAAAAGCGGCTGCAAAACCGGCAGCAAAAAAACCGGCAGTAAAGAAAGCGGCTGCAAAACCGGCGGCTAAAAAACCGGCAGTAAAGAAAGCGGCTGCGAAACCGGCAGCAAAAAAACCGGCAGCAAAGAAAACAGCGGTAAAGAAAGCGACTGCAAAACCGGCTGTAAAAAAACCGGCTGCGAAAACAACAGTAAAGCAACCTGTTGCAAAAAAAACGACAATGATTTCATCAGATGAATATCTGAATGAATATATTTCAGCGCATACAAAATCAGAGTTAGCTTCAACAAGCTCTTCCGTAAAAAAAACAGCAAAAAAAACTGCGTCGGTAGACCTTAAAAACGAAGAACTTGCCGAATTATTCTGGGAAAAGTCAGATATGGAGGGGCTTCTTGAGCTTTGCGAAGAAGTTCTTTCAAAAGAAGAGAGTAAAAATTCTCCGTTATGGCTTGATTGGCAGAATAAAGCTCTTAAAAAACTTGGACGAAAAAAATAGATAATTCTCCCTTAATTTTTTGTTAAAAATTAAGGGATCGTTTGGTTTTTCATAAAAATTGACATATTTTCTCTTTTATAGTATAAATTAATGATATGAATATTCGAATACGGGCAGTCCTCGTAATAGTTATATCTAATTTATTTATAATTCTTTTCAGTGTTTTAGTCGGTATTAATTTCGTACAAAAAAATATTGATATTTCTGTCGAAACAGATTTAACTGCTATGGCAAATATTGCAGATCACCTTATAAGCGTTGAACTTGATAAAATAAAATTCAGAGCAAATAGAATAGCGGAAATCCTTGAAAGCTTTGAAGAGAGCAGATGGCAGCAAGTTTTGGAAAGACAAGCCGCTATCAGCAAAGAATTTATAGGAATGACGATTTTAGATACCGAAGAAAATATAATCGTCTCGGCAGGAGAAGTAGCTGCAAAAGAAGATGTTCTAAAAGATAAATACATCAGAAAAGTTTTTGCTCAGCAAGATATAAACCGGACTTCAGAAATTGATATAAACAATCCTGTTATCGCTATTTCTTCCACTTCGCCTGTTAATAACGGGGTTGTGTTTTATATGGGTGTTCTGTTAACATTTGCACCTAACAAAATACTTGTACTTACTCTTCCCGGCTGGTATTTCAGAGAACGCCTTTCTGATTTTGTTATTTGGGAAACAGGTCATATTTATATGAGCGATGCGGACGGTTATGCGATATCAAACCCGCGCGAACATTGGATAAGAAATCGTTTCAATTATATTGATGTTGCACAGCTCGACAAAGATTTTACAGAATTGGCGCGGACAGTAACGCATATGACAAACGGCGAAACCGGTGTCAGTTATTATACTGTTTATAATATTCCGCGTGTATGTTCATTCAGACCGATTTCCGGATCGGAAGAAGGATGGAGTCTGGGAGTTGTCGCCCCTCTTTCGGAAAGCCCGATCAAAGATACCGATCTTGGGCTTATCGTTGTCGCTATTGTCAGTATTTTTCTAAGCATTATCGCTGCAATAATCGCTTCCAATTTTATCAGAAAACCTTTTGAAAGAATTGCGATTTTAAAAGAAGAAGCCGAAGCAGCCAATAAAGCAAAAAGCGCGTTCTTAAGCACAATGAGCCATGAAATCCGCACACCTATGAATGCAATTTTAGGTATAAGCGAAATTCATCTTCAAAATGATAATATCGATCTTGATGTCAGAGAAGGGCTGGAAAAAATTTATTCATCCGGCGATCTTTTGCTTAGCATTATAAATGATATTTTGGACTTATCTAAAATAGAAGCGAATAAACTTGAACTTTTTGCCGCCAAATACGAAATTGCAAGTATGATCAGCGATGCTTCTCAATTAAATATGATGCGTATCGGCAGTAAACCAATTGCGTTTGAATTAACCATTAACGAAGACATGCCTGCACAAATGATAGGAGATGAACTGCGTATCAAACAAATTTTAAATAACCTGCTCTCCAATGCATTTAAATATACTGCATCAGGTAATGTTAACCTTGTAGTTGATACGCAAGACGGTGTTAATGCAAACGAATTAATTCTGATCCTTACCGTAAAAGATTCAGGACAAGGAATGTCAGAAGCGCAGGTTAATAAACTCTTTGATGAATATTCCCGTTTTAATTTGGAACACAACCGTACAACAGAAGGTACAGGTCTTGGTATGAGTATAACACGCAAACTTGTTCATTTAATGAACGGAGAAATCAGTGTAGAAAGCAAACCGGGCAAAGGATCAACATTTACTGTGCGGCTAACTCAACTTAAATGCGATTCAGAAAAACTCGGCAAAGAAGTGGCTGACAATCTGCGTCAATTCCGCACGCACTCCAGAGCATTTATGAAAAGGGTTCAAATCTCCCGCGAACCTATGCCTTACGGAAGTGTTCTTGTTGTTGACGATGTGGAAGCAAATATTTATGTCGCTACGGGGCTTTTATCTCCTTATAAATTAAATATCAGCTCTGTAAACAGCGGACGCGCCGCTATCGAAAGACTTGAAAACGGCGAAGTATTTGATGTCGTCTTTATGGATCACATGATGCCGGAAATGGACGGCATAGAAGCTACAAAGCGTATCCGCGCTTCAGGGTACAAAGAACCAATTGTCGCTCTTACCGCTAACGCGGTAGCGGGACAAGCAGAAATGTTTTTACAGAACGGTTTTAACGATTTTATTTCCAAACCGATAGACATACGTCAGTTAAATACAATCTTAAATAAATTTATACGCGATAAACAAACTCCGGAAGTTTTGGAAGAAGCGCGCAAACAAAGCGATCTCGCTGCCGCACAAAGCCGAAATAATAATCAACGCATTGTGAGCGAAAATTCTTTAATGATGCGTTTATTAAACTATAATATTACAGGAATTGATGTAGCACAGGGAATACGCCGTTTTGAAAATGATTCGGAATTTTATGTAAGGGTGTTACGTGCATATATAAACAGTGTCCGCTCTGTATATGATATTTTAAAAAATGTAAACGAAGAAACCATTACAAGTTATAAAATAAATGTTCACGGAATAAAAGGGACAAGCTTTGATATATGCGCGGCAAAAATCGGTGAAAGCGCCGCATTACTTGAAAAAGCGGCAAATACAGCCGATTTAGCGTTTATAAAAGAACATAACCCCCCGTTTATAGAAATACTTTGGAAATTAGTTACCGACTTAGAAGAAATGCTCTCTAAAGTTATTGATGAAAACGCCAAGCCAAAAAAAGATAAACCTGATAACGAACTGCTTTCAAAACTTCTTACCGCTTGCATCAATTATGATATGGACGGCGCAGATGAAGCAATGACAGGAATAGAAAAATATCAATATGAAGCGGACGATGGTCTTGCATTTTGGTTACGTGAAAATATTGATATTGTAAACTTTGATGAAGTGGCGGAAAAATTAAAAACAGTTCTTTAATAAGGGGGAACTAATTTATGACAAAACCAGGATATATGTCGGCATCTTCCATTTTAGGAACTCGCAGAAAAATTATTTATGTAGATGATATGAATTACAGCCTTATATCCTTTAAAAAAGCGCTCAGTAAATATTACGAAGTTTACCTGTCAGACTCTTGCGAAAAAATGTATAAAATTATGGAAAAAGTTATACCGGATTTAATTTTATTAGATGTAAATATGCCCGATATCGACGGTTATTCCACCATTAAAAATTTAAAAACAGATCAGCGTTATTCCAATATTCCGGTAATTTTTCTTACTTGCAACAGCGATAAAGACAGCGTAGTAAAAGGTTTAAGTCTTGGCGCTGTTGATTATGTGATTAAACCTTTTAATACAGAAAAACTTGTTGAAAGTATCGAAAATATTTTTAACCCTAAAACAAATGAAGAAAAAAAACCTGTAGTAAAAAACGAAAATAACCCAAGCATACTTGTTGTTGACGATATGACCAGTATGTTAAGAACAATCCACCATTCTTTGCCGGATAAATACAAAGTATTCCTGCTGTCTAAATCTGAAGTTGTTATTGACTTTTTACAAAACAATAAACCCGACATAATTTTGCTGGATTATATAATGCCCGGTATCAGCGGACTTGAACTAATCCCTAAAATAAAAGCATTACCCGGATATGATAAAACCCCGATTATTATGATCTCATCAGAAGGGACATTCAGAAATGTGAATGACGCTATCGCACTTGGAGCGGCAGATTTTATCGTTAAACCTTTTGATCCTAAAGAATTAATTTATAAAATAGAAAAACAAATAAGAATGATGAAATTACAAAGAGAGAGCGAGGAAAACGAGTTTTTACTAAATTAATGTAAACAGAGCTGAGTACAGCGTAAACGGAGTTTGCAATTTCTTTCTATTTCATGTTAAAATATAACCTTGACATGACACAGGGAGTTTTTAATGAATTTTACAAGACAATCATTATATTGCTTGTTTTTTATTTTAGCAGCTTTGACATTTTTTTCTAATTGTAATGATTCTATCAATAAACATCCTAATGATCATAAAGAATATAACTCATACAAAGAAATTCCCGGTGTTACTGCCGATGAAATTGCCGCAATCGAAGAAATAAAAAAACAAAGAGACTCTCTGACCTATGGAATGATCCCCAGCACAGAGGCTTTCTTAAATGCAAACGGAGAAGTAAAAGGATATTCGGCACTGTTATGCGAATGGATGACAAATTTATTCGGAATTACTTTTGTTCCAAAGCATTTTACATGGATGTCTTTGCTGAGCGGGCTTAATAATAAAGAGATAGATTTTACAGGCGATCTTACAGCAAACGATGAGCGCCGCAAAACTTATTTTATGACGGATGCAATTTCTCAGCGTTCAATAAAATACTTTTTTATCCAAAACAAACCTCTTCTGTCAGAAATATCAAAGACACGTCTGCCTGTATATCTTCTTCAGGAAAAAAATACTGTAACTGATAATGTATCGGCTTATGCAAGTGAAACATTTGAACCTATGTATTTTTCAGAATACGATGAAGCTTATTTATTATTAAAATCCGGTAAAGCCGATGTCCTTGTCACAGAAGGAGTTCAAGAAGCGTTTTTTGATACTTACGGCGATATTTCTGTTAGTGACTTTTATCCTCTTAAATACTCTCCTGTTTCTTTATCAACACAAAATTCTAAACTTACACCGTTTATTTCCGTTATGCAAAAAGCGCTGGAAAACGGCAGCATCCATTGTCTTAATGAATTATACGATCAGGGTTATCAGGAATATCTTTCGCATAAAATGCTCTTTCGGCTGGATGAAAAAGAAAAAGAATATATTAAAAAAAATCCCGTTATACCTTTTGCCGCCGAATACGATAATTATCCGATTAGTTTTTATAACCCGCGTCAAAATGAATGGCAGGGAATTTGTTTTGATACACTTAAACAAATCGAAACGCTGACGGGCTTACGGTTTTCTGTTATTAACTCCTCCAATACCGAATTTTCCAAATTGTTTCAGATGCTGGAAGACGGGAAAGCGTATATGATTTCGGAGTTAATAAACACTACAGACAGAACAGGGCGTTTTTTATGGCCCCAAAATTCTTTTTTATCAGAGTGGTCGGTGCTTCTTTCTAAAAATGATTTTCCTAATATAAATGTAAACAGAGTCTATTCAGTAAAAGTAGGATTGACCGAAGGTCATGCACATACAGAATTCTTTTTAAAATGGTTTCCGGATCATATGAATGTCACTATATACGAAAATCATCAGCTCGCTTTGCAAGCTTTGATCGATAACAAAGTGGATATGGTGTTAACCGCTTACAGCAATCTTTTGTATTTAACAAATTATTTAGAACTTCCTGAATTTAAAGCAAACATAATTTTTGATAACAATTTTGAATCTACTTATGGAATTAATAAAGATCATGCTGCTTTATGTTCAATTATTGATAAAGCGCTTGAATTAACCGACACTAAAACAATTTCTGAACAATGGCGGCATAAAACTTATGATTACCGTTTAACACTTGCAAAAACTCAAACACCCTTATTGATAGGATCGATCATCTTATCTATGGTTGTACTCATACTTCTTGCTATTCTTTTTATAAGAAGCCGTCTTGCCGGCAAGGAATTGGAAGGGCTGGTAGAAAAACGCACAGACGAGCTGGCGCTTCAAACAGCAACGCTTACTACGCTTTTTGATTCTATCCCCGATCTTATTTTTACAAAAAATATAGATTTAAATTTTTTACATTGCAATAAAGCGTTTTTAGAACATTTTAACAGAAATATCGATGACATAATCGGGAAAAGCGATACAGAAGGCTTGGGATTATCAGATAATGCGGCGGCGGAGTTTAACGACATTGACCGTAAAGTTATCAACGAGAAACGCACTCTCACTCTTGAAGAACACATACCCTGTTATGACGGAACAAATCCGTATTATGAAACAATTAAAATGCCTCTTATGCTGGACGGCAAAGTAGTCGGAATAATGGGCATTGCGCGTGACATTACAAAACGCAAAGAAACAGAACGCATTATTGCATCAAGATACGAGTACTCAAAAAAATTAAGCGGCGCATTGGCAAAAATTACAAAGTCACCGACAATTTCCGCAGGGATTCTAAAAGACGCGGCAGATTTTATCGCGCAGGAAGGCTGCACCGCTTTAAACGCTCATCGCATCGGTATATGGAAATTTATACCGGAAACAAATGTTCTGGAAAGCGTTTCTTTTTTTGACACATTCACCGGTGAAAATACTATTCAAGAAAATTATGATTTATCAAGCCGTCAGGAATATTTGCTGCTTCTAAAATCAGAACGTGTAATTGTTATGAATAACACAGAGGAATGTAAGCTTGTTTCTACTTCTTCTTTAGACGGTTACGATCATATGTGCGCCGCGCTGGATTCTCCCATTCGTGTAGACGGAAAACTCGCAGGAGTTGTTTGTGTTGAACAATGGAGATGCAAAGAGTATCTGGAAGAACGCGAATGGGTAATTGAAGAGCAAAACTTTGCATCTTCTCTTGCAGACTTAATGGCGCTTGCACTCTCCGGTTCAGAGCGCCGAAATGCACGCGATGCCGCCGAGACCGCAAGCCAGACAAAGTCAACATTCCTTGCAAATATGAGCCATGAAATACGCACGCCTATGAATGCAATCTTGGGCGTAACAGAGCTATTAATTCAGCATGAAACATTGCCTGCAGAAATCGAAGAAGGGCTGGGAAAAATTTACAGCTCTTGCGAACTCCTCTTAGGGATAATCAATGACATACTCGATTTCTCCAAAATAGAAGCGGGTAAATTAGATATTATGCCTACCCAGTATAAAATTGCAAGTTTGATCAACGACTCTGTTCATTTAAATATGATGCGTATAGAAAGCAAACCTATCGAGTTTGAACTGCAAATAGCCTCTGACATTCCTGCAAAATTAGTCGGCGACGAACTGCGAATAAAACAAATTTTAAATAACCTGCTTTCAAACGCTTTCAAATATACTGATGCAGGTAAGGTTACATTATCTGTCAATACAGAACCAATCCCTCTTATTTCGTATTTACCCGATCATTCAATGAGAGGACAGGTGCGATGGTTAGAACTGGACAAAGAAGGGGTAACACTTGTTTTAAGTGTACGCGATACCGGTCATGGAATGACAAAAGATCAATTAGGTAAAATGTTCGAAGAATATTCCCGTTTTAATATACAAAAAAATAATACCGTCGAAGGCACAGGCTTAGGTCTTGCAATTACAAAACGCCTTATCTATCTTATGGGCGGCGATATTCATGTAGAAAGCGAACCTAATTCCGGCTCTTTATTTGTTATCCGTCTGCCGCAAGAAACTGTAGACGAAGAAGTACTGGGCAAAGAAGTGGCGGAAAATTTACGCCGATTCCGCATGACTTATATAACGCAGAAAAAACGCAGGCAATTTGCCCGCGAAATTATGCCGTACGGAAGTGTTTTAATTGTTGACGATGTTGAAACAAATCTGTATGTTGCAGTCGGTCTTATGAAACTTTATAAACTGCAAATTGATACCGCAATGAGCGGGAAAGCGGCAATAGAAAAAATTAAAGACGGTCAAAAATATGATATCATCTTTATGGATCACATGATGCCTGAAATGGACGGCATTGTAGCTACAAAACATATACGCGACTTAGGATACAAAGAACCGATAATCGCATTGACAGCAAACGCGGTTGCAGGTCAGGCGGATATGTTCCTGCAAAATGGTTTTGATGAATTTATTTCCAAACCGATAGATATCCGTCAATTAAATTCCGTATTAAATAAATTAATACGCGACAAACAATCGGACGAAGTATTGGAAGCTGTTCGTCAAACCATGTACGGAAAAAATGCTTATCAGGAAACAGCAGACAGCTCTTTGCAACAGCAAGATTTGCTTTTACAAGAATCTTTTATAAGAGATGCGCGCAAAGCAATCAAATGGTTAGAAGAAAATTTTGACTCTATAACAAATCAAGATATTATAAATAAGGAAGAAACTTTGCGTAATTTTACTATTGTAGTACACGGTATAAAAAGCTCTCTTTGGAATATCGGCGAAACCGCTCTTTCTAATTATGCGTTAAAACTGGAAACAGGCGGACGCGAAAAAGATTTTAAAATGATAACGGAATCCGCTCCCATGTTTTTAAATGATTTGCGTTCACTGCTGGAAAAAATGGAAGCATCGCGCGAAGAAAAGAAAAATTCATTGCCTCAAAAAGACGATAATGCCGCCGATCTGCACAAAATATTTTTGGATGTTGAAAAAATGTGTGCGGATTATGACAGAAAAGGAATATTGAATATTCTTTCTGGAATCAATAATTGTTCAAAAGATACAAGAGCGGTAATCGATAAAATCGCAGAATTTGTAATCCACAGTGATTTTGAAGAAGCGCAAAACGCAGCGGCAGAATATGCCGTATCTTTATCAGAGCACGCCGCTTCTGCTGCGAACACGCATATACCGCAGCAAACCGGAAAACGTTTATTAGAGAAAAAAATCGACGGAATTGATATCGCTAAAAGTCTTGAAGTCTATGAAGGAGACGGGGATACATTTTTAAAAATCCTGCGCTCGTATGTATCCAGCGTCCGTTCAATGTTAAAAGCAATTGAAACATACAGTTCGTCAGAAACGAACGGTTCTGGTTTTGGTATAAAAGAAGAAAAGCTTGTTGATTATAAAATAAGAGTGCATGGCATTAAAGGGACAAGCCTTGATATTAATGCGGAACAGATTGGAAAAAAAGCGGCGCTTCTGGAAAATGCGGCAAAATCAGGAAATTTATCATTTATAAATGAAGAAACTCAGCCATTTTTGGAAATAGCATGGAAACTGATAAATGATCTTGAAAGTATGATTTCTGCAATTGACAAAGAAAACCCCAAGCCTAAAAAGGATAAACCTGACAAAGAAGTGTTGTCAAAACTGCTAACTTCATGTAAGGATTATGATATGGACGGAGCAGATGCGGCTATGGCACAGATAGAGCAATTCCAATACGAAGCAGATGACGGTCTTGTCGACTGGCTCAGAGAAAACATCGACAGAATGAACTTTAAACAGATCGTTGAAAAACTGGCTGCATTAGAAAAATAAGGAGGATAAAATATGGCACAAACAGGATTTGATTCAGACTCCAAATTATCAAAACGAAAAAAAATAATTTATGTTGATGACGTTAATTACAGTTTGATAACAGTTAAAAACAGACTAAGCGATCATTATGAAATCTTTCCCGCAGAATCTGTTGTAAAGATGTATGAATTTCTGGAATTTTTTGTACCGGATTTAATTTTACTTGATGTTAATATGCCGGATATTGACGGATACGAAGCAATTAAAAGTTTAAAAGCGGACGAACGATATACTGATATACCGGTTATTTTCCTGACAGGAAACAGCGACAGGGAAAGCGTCGTTAAAGGTTTAAGTCTTGGAGCGGTAGATTATGTAGTTAAGCCGTTTTCTGAGGCGAAACTCATAGAAAGTATAGATACTCATTTAAGTCCAAAAAAAAGCAAAGATATGCAAAATGAAGAAGACGATGATAATAAACCGAGCGTTTTAATTGTCGACGATGTCAGCAGTATGTTAAGAGCTATGCAATATGCACTCCATGACAGATACAAAGTGTATATTTTATCAAAATCGGAAGATGCCATCGACTTTTTACGCACAAAAAAACCTGATCTAATCCTTTTAGATTATTTAATGCCTGTAATAAACGGATTCGATCTCATTCCAATAATAAGAAATTTACCTGATCATAAAGATACGCCGATAATAATAATAACAACTGAAGGAACGATAGATCATGTAAATGAAGCAATGTCCCTTGGGGCTTCGGATTTTATTGTTAAACCTTTTAAACCGAAAGAACTTAACGATAAAGTTGCAAAGCATATCAGAATATCAAAAGAATTGCAAAAACTAAGGGAAGACAACAAAAACTTATACGGGTAAGAAAATGCAAAAACTGATATTTATTGTAGATGATAATGATGCCAACCTGACACTTGCCGCTTCTTCGCTGGATACTGAATTCCGCGTCCTAACAATGCCTTCGGCAAAAAAAATGTTTGAAGTTATAGAGAAAAAGTTACCGGATTTAATCCTGCTGGACGTAGAAATGCCCGAAATGGACGGCTTCGAAGCGCTTGCCAAATTAAAAGAAAACCCGCAATGGAACGCAATCCCTGTTTTATTCATAACAGGCTATAATGATAAGAATTTAAAGTCCGATGCAATAAAAGCAGGCGCTCTGGATGTTTTTAATAAGCCCATTATTTCAACAGCATTATTGGAATGTGTAAAGAAATATCTCCCGTAAAAATCCGCTTTTTAAAATTATTTTAAACACTCTATTTCATAGCAGCCGCTTTGGCATCAACGGAATTGAGAATCTGCTGCAGCCTTTCTTTTTCGATCAAATCAATCAGGCGTGCTTCTGTGTATCGTTTCGCTTCTTCCGTGTAATTACCGACGGTCATGCAAATTCCTTTTCCCGCTTTTACTTCTTTAAGATGCGAACCAAAGTCTCTTACTACAAGTTCCCCTATCGATCCTTGAGTTCTTATAAAACGGAACATTATTACATCCTGCCATTTGAAAGTATCAACTTCTGCAAGTATGTCTGCCCAATCGTTTTTTGTAACGGATATATTTGTAATTTTAACTTTTGCTTTCGGGTAATAGGTCATTACAATTTTACGGCATAGCGCGATAAAGTCTGCGGAAGATGCCATCAAAAATATTTGCAGATTCCGGTTTGCGTTTAATTCAATGTATTTGCCTAATAAAATATTAACATCTTTATAAGAAGGGTTTTCCGCTTGTATCTGTTTTAAATATGGAATCGCTCTGCCTATTTCATTCATTTTAATCAGCGTCGTTGAAAGCTTGTATCGGAGTTCTGCAAGTATATCTACCTTAATATTCTGATGTCTTAACCCGATTTCAAAATCTTGAATCGCAGCTTCATATTGCCTTGTATCTAAATGGATCGTTCCTGCAATAAGGCATGAATTTGGTCCCATTACAGGGTCGGCACGCAGATGGTTAAATACACGTAACGCTTGTTCAATTTGATTTGCTTCATGATAACATTCGGCAAGCGTGTAAAGAGATTCCTTGTCATCCGGTGCAAGGTCTATCGCTTTGCGGATAAAGTTCATCGCTTCTTTTGGTTTTTTCAATCTAAAAAGAGAATGACCTAAGCAGCGTAAAACCGCTGGGTTATCCGGCTGCTGGATACGCGCTTGCTGTAAAAGCTGAACAGCTTTCTCATAATTTTTTCTGTCAAACTCAAGAAGCCCTAACTCGAAGTTTACTTCAAAATTATCCTGCCTGACCGATCTTGCAACGGCGAAAGCTTTATAAGCTTGATCCAGCATATTGAGCTTGCGTGCCGAAATTCCGCAGCGTAAAAAAACCTCAAATTTATCAATACCTTGAATAGAGGTTGTAGATACAATATCTGATAGTGTTTCATAAGCTTTCAAAGCCTTATCCCAGTTTTGTTCATCAAACTGCGCACTTGCTAAAGTGAAAAGTGCTTCAGGATCATTTGGATTCTGGGCAAGACGTTTGTTAGCTTCTCTTATTGCGGCTTCACGATCTTTGGAAAGTTTAGCTGCACTTAAACCCATTCCCTTTGCGCGGTTCATTATAAATAAAAAAACTGAGACTATTAAAATAAGGGCGACTACACCAATTACTATAGATAACATATCTTCTATTATCGGATATTTTTCTGATTTTTTATACTGGTTTTGCCGAGAATTTAACTAAGTGTTCTAAATTTTACCTTTTTGTTACCTGATTTGGTATTGACAGAAGGTATTTACGGCGCATAAACTTAAATATAGGCTGTGTTTTTTTAAAAACTGACTGTAAAAAGTCAATTCAGCCGTAAAAGGAGCGAATCCAATGGCATCAGAAATAGGTATTAAGATCGCCAACGGTGAATTCTACCCCATCATGGAGGAGAATTCTTCAATCAGAAAGAGATTGATACTTACCACTGTTCATGATAATCAGCCAAGTGTTCAAATTGACCTATACAGAAGCACATCGGGTACTATAAAAGACGCTCAGTATATCGGCAGCCTTGTTGTTGAAAATATCCAACCTAAACCCAAAAATGACCCCTCTATCGAGATGGTAATTTCCTCAAACTCCGAAGGAGAGATAATCGCAGACGCTATCGACCTTGATACAGCAGGCGGTGAACATTATGTATTGACTGTTTCACTTAAATCACTCGATGAAACTTCCCGCGATATTGAGCTCCCGGACTTTGAACTTGAATCAAATGAAGAGCCCCCTTCCGGTCTTTATAACGCAGCTGACAAAATCAGGAAAAAACAATCAAAACGTGTCCCGGCATGGATATTTGTCATTATCGGTTTGATTCTTATACTCGGTCTTCTTGCAGCTTGGATTTTCTTCTTTGGAGGAATGGATATAATCCGCTCCTTTATAAACAAACACGCTGTTGTGCGGACAGAAATTCAAGAACCTGTCAGGGAACCTGAGCTTGTTAGACAACCCGATCCCGAGCCTGTCAGGCAGCCTGAGCCTGTTAGACAACCCGATCCTGAGCCTGTCAGGCAGCCGGAAACCGCTCAGCCTGCAAGACCAACAGAAACAGTTCCTGTTATTCAAGCGCCTGTTTCCCCGCCGCCTGCATCCAGGCAACAACCTGCTGCAAGACGGAACGAGCCGCCTGTCGCTTCTTATAATGTGCCTGCAGTTATTCCAAGAGAAGGTGTTAATTACAGAATCCGATGGGGCGATACTTTATGGGATATTGCGCAAGCATTTTACCGCGATCCATGGCAGTTTCCGAGAATCGCACAGCATAATAACATCAGAAACCCGAATTATATTATTTCGGGGCGAATAATCCGTATACCGCCAAGAAACTAACTTGCAAAACTGCATAAATAAACAGCGAATAAAAATAATTAGCTGTTTTTTGTTAATCTGTTCTTTCACTGCAATCAGCTGCGTATCGCCTCATATTAATTCACAGACTGATTTTTATCTTGGCTTATTAGATTCGGACAGTAATTCAAAAATTACTCATTTTGAAAAAGCGTTATCTTGCTCCAATGAATATGTAAGAAAAGCGGCGGCTGAAGAACTCGCACTTTTAATGTCACAGGGAAACGAATTATCTTCTGCTTCTTTATCTCGTGTTCGTCAGGAATTAACAAGTAAAGAAGATGAACAAAGTGTTTGGCAGGCTGTTTTTAAAGTTTTAACAAATAATAAAAAAGAGACATCATCGCTTAAACAGCGCGTTTTATTATTTCTTTTTGATTTTAATCAAACTGCACAAACAGAATCTGCAAGATTTTTTAATAATGCAAGACAATTCTTGTTACAAGAATGTGAAAAACAGAATGTAATTTTTTCGGAAAGCGAGACTGCCGCTATCGAAGGGAGATATTGCGCATCACGTTCAAAGTACAATGAAGCGCTTGTTTTTTTCCGTACTTTTCAGGAAGACGGCAAGTGGCCTTCGCAAATACCGCCTCTTTTTCTTGAATATCCCAATTTAATAAACGATCTGGGAAGAACTTTTCAATATACACAAACAGGTGACGAAGGATTAGTTCTTTTTTCTGAATGGGAAAAAAATCTGTTAGGTGAAAATGATGATCTGCGGTACAGATTAATTTTTTACATGGCTCGGATTACAAGCCGAATGGGGCAATATCCGCAGGCGGTTTTACTTTACGAAAAAGCGTATCCTTTAACTGCTTCTAATATTCAAAAAGACGCATGTGTTTGGTACATACTGGACTTATCAATGGGATCGGCAAATTCATTTGTTAATTATTTGGAAAAATATATTAATAATCTTTACAGCAGCAGTTCTATAAATAATCTTTTAGAAAGGCTTTTGCAAAGACTGGTCTCTGCGAATGACTGGAGAAATGTTATACGCACATTTAATTTAATAAAAGATAAGGGTGATGATGAAGCAAAAGCGGCATTTGCATGGATAATTGTCCGTACGATAGAAGAAGGTTATCTTTCTGCTGAAAATAAACGTCTTGCAGCATCAGCTATTCATACACAAACGGAATTTGAAGAAACTGCGGATAAACTAATTTATACGCGCATTGCATATAATACAAGCTCAAAAATCGGTATTCCGTCGCTTTATTACCGCTCGCTCAGCGCGGCAGCTCTTGAAATGCCGCTTGTTGATAACTACGTTTCTAAAGAACCATACGCCTCCGAAAAGCCGTACGTCTCCGAAGAGCCGAACAATTTTTCTACAGCAGAAAAAAATAAAAACGAGCGGCAAACTTCCGATGCATTACAATTTATTTTAGATTTTTTCAATAACGATGCGGCAAGTTATGCGCCGCCCTATGTAAGAGCGCTGGAAAGCAAATTGTCGCCGGATGAATTGCGTGCTGTAGCACAGGCTTTTTATAACGAAGAAATGTATCCGCAGGCATTGCGGCTTGTATCCCTTTACATTAACAAAGACGGCTATAAAAGAGAAAGGCGCGATTTTGAATTATTGTTCCCGCGTCCGTTTCTGGAATTGACAGAAAAATATGCAAAGGAATTCGATATCGCGCCTGCCCTTCTTTTCGCTCTAATCCGCACAGAGAGCGCGTTTCAACACGATGTAATATCGCACGCAGGAGCGGTCGGTTTAACTCAGCTTATGAAAGAAACAGCAGAAGAAATGGCAGCCCTTATCCGCCGTTCAGGCGGACCGGATTATACCTACGGTGAACTTGACCGCAAAAACCCGGAATTAAACATCCACATCGGTGCATATTACATAAATTATTTAATGAAGCGCTTTAATAATGACACAATTCTTTCGCTAATGTCGTATAACGGCGGCATGACACGCATACGCCGCCTGCGTGCGGCAAACAACCTGCCTGTTGATCTTTTTATGCATACAGTTTCAATTTTAGAAACAAGGGATTACGGAAAAAGAGTAACAGGTATAGCGGCTATTTATCAAGAGCTGTATTATTAATTTGAACGCCGCTCGTCAGAAGCGCAAGTGAACTTTCCAGTTGTTCTCTGGGAGTTCCTTTACTGCTTTTTTTTGTAATTGTTTTTGCGGCAGCAATAAAAACGGGAAGATTTCTGCCTGTACGGTCATAAAGATCATTGTAAAAATTATCGTCTGTATGATAAAGCCGAAAAAGTTCCAGATACGCATTGTTAATCGGCAATTGATTAAAGCCGCGATAATTTTCATTTGAAAAAAGGTTTTCGTATTCATTATTAAAACGCAATTTTGCATCATTAATAATTTGTTCTTTTCTAATCAATTTTTCTTCCCGATCAGAATCGCCTGAATAAAGCGTTTCCAATTCTGCAATTAATTCCTGAATAAAAGCAACGTAATTATTACTGTTTTGTTCAGACTTAAGCATTTCGTTATATTCATCAGAATCCAATCCGTATCTTTTTTCCATAAACAAAAGCGCGCCTTCGCTCCCGATAAATTGCGCCAGCTCTTCGTTAAATTTAACCTGTCCTTTAATAAACACAGTGGAATGAACAAGCTCATGAATGATAAGGTCTGCAAGCCTTGAAGGAGAGTATTCCCGCATATATGAAAATAACGGGTCTTTAAACCAGCCAAGCGAACTGAAAGCATCAACACCTCTTATCCAAACATCAAGGTCTTTTTTTTCCAATTTTGCTCTTTCTTTTTGTGCATCTTTAATATTAAAAAAACCTTTGTAAGGCATCCTGCCGACAACAGGATAATTCCACTCATAACGCCTAAAGGAATCTTTTGCTGAGGCGGAAACCACAGAAGCCAGATAATTCCGATCAATGCGGACAAAACTTGTATAATTCTTGCTGTTGGTAAGCCCTAACTCTTCCATCGCGAAAGTACGGATTTCTGCAACAAGGCGTATAAAATCTTCGTCATCGGATTTTTCAAGGGGGATAGCTTTGCTTAAATACCCCAGATATGTCACACCTTGTTTTACCGTATAACAACCGGTCAAAAATAAACACACAACAAGGACGAAAACTACAAGGCTTAAGGGAAGAATTGAGTTATTCATATACATTCTTTATCAAAAAACAGCAAATATATCTAGTTATCCGGTAAAAATTAATAAAAAATACCGATATAAGCTTGAAATTTATTAATTATTATTCTATTATTCTACTTCAGCGTGAATAATGAAGGAAATTTTCATTGAAAATTTGAAAAAAAGAAAAAATTTTATTAAAATTTAGATATATTATCGCTATACCCCGCAGAGAGCGGGCGGATTTAATGGAGGAATTAATGTCAAGACCGGTAACCTTATTTTCAGGACAGTGGGCAGATATGCCTTTCGAAAAATTGTGTGAAAAAGCAAAATCCTATGGATATGATGGAATTGAACTTGCAGTGTGCGGCGATCATCTGGATTTAAAAATGGCGGCAACCGATACATCATATGCGGAAGAAAGGAAGAATATTTTAAAAAATTACGGTCTTAAATTATGGGCTATCGGAACTCATATAATAGGACAATGCATAGGCGTAAATACAGACAGTTACGATCCGCGCATGGACGCTTTTGCCCCTTCCCTTGCCGGCAAACCTGAGGAAATCCGCAAATGGGCTGTTCAGCAAATGAAATATGCCGCAGTTGCAGCAAAGAACCTTGGTGTAAAAATTGTAACAGGTTTAATGGGCAGCCCGATATGGGGTTATTGGTATAGTTTCCCCCAAACCTCAGAGCAATTAATCGACGACAATTATAAAAAAACCATTGCTCTTTGGTCTCCCATTTTTGATGATTTTGACAAGAACGGGATAAAGTTCGCATTAGAAGTCCAGCCTTCCGGAATTGCCTTTGACTTTTATTCGGCAGAACGCCTTTTAAAAGAATTTAAAAACCGAAAAACAATCGGTTTTAATTTAGACCCTTCGCATTTAATTTGGCAAGGTGTAAACCCTAACATCTTTATCAGGGAATTTACATCAAAAATTTTTCATGTTCACATGAAAGATACTGCGGTAACTTTAGACGGTAAATCGGGAATACTCGGATCATTCCTTGCCTTCGGCGATGTAAGACGCGGCTGGAACTTCCGTTCGCTTGGTCACGGCGATGTTGACTTTGAAAACCTTATCCGCGAATTAAACTCAATCAATTACAAAGGACCTCTTTCTGTTGATTGGGCGGATGCAGGCATGAACAGGGAAATCGGTGCAAAAGAATCCTGCGAGTTTGTAAAGAACATAAATTTCTCGCCGACTGATGTTGATTCAGAATAAAAAATAATTTTATTTGTCAGATAAAAAGCAAGGTTGATTGGCGGGCGATTAACTCAGCGGCGAGAGTACTACCTTCACACGGTAGGAGTCACTGGTTCAAGTCCAGTATCGCCCACCAATTGACTTTGTTAATTAACCTTGTAAGTCTACTAACGATGATGTATTTGTTCCGAAAGAAGAACGTTTTGTGCTTGAAACATAGGGGTTGTTTCTTAAGCTTGTAATTTCTGTGCGCAGTTCTACCATGCGTTTAGAGAGCAATTCTTTATTTTTTGTTGAGCGGACAACAGCTTCATTTTTTAATTTTTCAAGCGATTCTTTTAAACTCGGCACTTCGTCTGATGAGTTATTGTCTGTCAGCGGGATTCTTTGATTTGAAAGCGAATAGTACATTTCTTCTAAAGGATCAATAACTTTTTGAATCGAGAAAATATCTGCTACTATTTTTTCTTCTATTTCTACATAGGCTAAAAGATCGTCGGCACTGCCCGATTCGATTACGCCTTGCTGTTTATCAAGTAAATCAAGATAAGAACGGAATCTGTCTCTTTGCTGGGTAAGCAAAGTTTTAAAGCGTTTTATAACCGCTACTCTTTGAGCAAGTTCGGTTGAATCAATTTCATTTCCTGTAGTTTTTCCTGACATTTCTTTTACTAAAGCCGGCATATACCCTCCCTTAACCTGCTATATTAATTCCTATAGCTTCACGGTTCGGCTGCTCCACAGCGTTTTGACTTATTGAATCCCATGTATTCCTTAATTCAGAAATTAATTGTTTTACTGTTATCATTTTGTCTTTATCCTGGGCGATACTCGCTTCCAAAAGTTCCCTGTTAAACCATGTATAAAGCGAAAAAAGCTGTTTTGCAATTTCGCCGCCCTGTTCAAAATCTAAAGAGATCATCAATTCAGTAATGATTTCTTCAGTTTTCATAATCGCTTTGCTTATTAATTCGATTCTTCCGGGATCTTTCTTTTCTTTATCTGCTTCAAGCAATTCAATAGCTTTTGTCAGCTGCTTTACAGCTTCATCATAAAGCATGACGACAAGCTGAGCCGGACCTGCTGTTTTAATTTTTGTTTCTTTATATGATAACGATGCATCTTTATATGCCAAAATAAACCTCTCCATTCATTATCGGTAAATTAATAATTAACTTTACTATATATTATCAGGTTTTCAGCACTTTTTTATCCCGATAAAATCAGGTAAGAAGCCCTGCAATTGCCGGAAACGAAATAAAATTACCTATAGCTCCGCCCAAAGAGGACAGGAAAAACACCAATAACGCCTTTGTAATCCTGTTACGGTAAACTCCTTTTAGGCTGACAGCATCTTCCGTTATATTTTGAACATCAGAAACACGCGGTTTGCGGAAAGCTATCTGAACAAGCCCTGAAAATAAGCCTACACCGATAAGGGGGTTAAGTGTCGCTATCGGAGCGCCAAGAAATGAAACTAATATAGCAAGAGGGTGTGCAAGAGCGGCAAGAGAGCCGACAGCGGCAAGAGAGCCGTTCCACAATACCCATCTAAGAATCATATTTAAACCGACATCTGTCCCCTTCCCGATAAAGCCGGCAGCGATAAGGGCGATAATTGCCGCAGGGATAATAAAACCTGCCGCTTTAGAAAGAAATTTCTTAGGAGGGATTGTTTCCAATTCGCTGACATCAACTTCACTTTGCTGTTCAATGGAATCGAAATTTTTAAGATGATTGATTATCCCCTGCATATGACCTGCACCGATGACAACTGCCGCTTTAACAGGAATACCTTGCCCGCTGTTAGTAGATGACCATATTTTTGATGCAAGATAAAGGTCTCTTTCATCGATTAAAACTTCTTTAACAGCCGGTAAATAGTCGGCGAGTTCACTCATCATTCCGTCCAGTTCGTTTTTGTTTTTTAAATCTTCTATTTCTTTTTCACTTAGTTTTTCATTTGAAAAGGCGGAAGCCAAGAGCGAGGCAAGCAATTTCATTTTGCTCCACAAACCGCATTTTGCCCATGCGCGCCTGAGTGTTGTATTAACTTCGCGATCACAAAAACAAAAAGGGATGCCCATCTCCTGCGCAACTTCAATCGCTGTTTTCATTTCTTCGCCGGGCTTTACACCTAACGGGGTTCCAAGCCGTCTTTGAAAACCGGCAAGCACAAGGTTCGCAATTAATAAAAAACCTTTTCCTTCTTTAAAAACTTTTGTTAAATCAAGTTTAGTCCATGTATCATTTTGTGTTATTGATTTATAACGCGCTTGATCGAGTTCTACGCAAACAATATCAGGTTTTTCTTCGCGGATAATGTTTCTTACATCTTCTATGCTTTCTTTTGAAATATGCGCTGTCCCTATCAATTTAATTTCTCTGTTCTTAAGATTGATTGTTGTAATATTATCGCTCACTGCCCGCTCCTTAAATTAATACCGCGTTCTGTTAATATCATTTCATTTAAACGCCATTCTAAAGTTCCTGCTGCATCAATTTCCTGCACCATCATATAATACCTGTCCGCCAATGTTCTGCTTCCTCTAATATCATAATAAGAAGCAAGAAAAAAAAGCATCTGCGACTTATTGTACATATTTCTTTCGTTCTCTATTTTTACGGCAACATTTTCATCGCCTCGTAAATCATGGTATAGTCTTAACATTGCCTGTTCAATGGAATTTGAAGGAGCGGTGCGTAAAACCTGCGCTAAGAATTGACGCGGGTCTGTCTGCCTTCCTGCACGCATCCAATTTACAGCGGCTAATAGCGCGTAACTGTATTCTCTTGGAGCTTGTTTGTATGCTTCAAGAAAAGCATCTCTTGCGGACGCCCATTGTTTATTTCTCATTCTTAAAACACCGAGCGCTTCAAATGCAAAATAATAATCCGGTTTAAGTCTTGCAAGAATTGTATAATCCCTTTCTGCGCCTGCATAGTCGCCTAACTCATCCTTAATTGCGGCACTGTAAACATAAGCCATAAAAATACCGGGTTCTGCTGCAACAGCGCGGTTAAATTTTTCAAGAGCGTCTTCTTTACGGTTTATTTCCATTAAGAGCTGACCGTAATCTACAAGTATCCAATAATTATCGGGTTCCAGTTTAAGCGCTTCGTTGAAATCTTCGTTAGCATCAGCATATAAACCAGCTCCTTTATAAAGCCTTGCTCTTTCTTGAAAAGGTCTTGCCCAATCCGGGTACAAAACTATGGCGCGGTTTAAAAGCCTTTCTGCGTTTCTGGATTCCCTGTTATAACGATAGACAGATGCGCGTCCCACCAATGCTTCTCCGTTTTCCGGGTCGGCAGTTAAAGCTCTGTCAAAATAACTTGCCGCTACTCTAAGATTCTGGTTTCGTAAATTAATATTGGCTAAATCATTAAGCGCTCTTGTATGCTTCTCGTTGACGGTAATAACCCTCTCAAGAAATTGCCTTCTTTCGCGGTCTTTGTTTTCAATCGCTGCAGCATCAGCAAGTATCATTAATGCATCGGTATTGCCGCTTTCTGACGCTAAGACAGCATTCGCTATCCGTTTTGCATCAGCTGTTCTGCCTGTGGTATTTAAAACTGAAGCATGCATGATCTTGATTTCCGTGTTTTCTGCATATTCAGGAGGAAGGCTGCTGAATAACTCTAAAGCCGATGAAAATTCCCTGCGCGATAAATGCTGTGATATTTGAGTTAAAATCGCCTCTAAACCGCTTTCTTGACAAAAAACTTCAGCAGAAACCCCTAAAATAATCAATAAAAATAATACTCTAAAACGTGAAAACATTACTTATATACGCCCTTCCAATAGATTTCATATTAATGTTAGTATATAGTATACAATTATTATCAAACAAACAAGTTACATCAAACTTCTTTGTTTGCTTATGAGGTTGAATAAGTAATGAGAAAGACTTTAGCGTCACGTATAATCGGTCTTACCGCCATTTACTGCATTGTTTTTTGTTCTGTAGTAATTTTACAATTTTCCAGCAAGGGAAATTTTTCTTTAAACAAAGGTTCAATCAACATTAAAGGACGATATCTGGAAGCAAATAACCGTAATAATGACATTATACCGATAGAAGGCGGTGTAAAGCTTTTTTACGGCGGATTGGAATTTAATTTAAGAGAAGAAAGGGGAAAAGGCTTAACTCTAACCGGTACAAACGATGACTCCTTATCAGTAAATCCTGAATTTATGATGTTTGCACAAACAGAGTTTGCTGATTCTGTATCTGTGCGCTTTGTACTGCCGGGAGGAACATCAATTACTTTTAGCTCTTTTGATTCAGAAAGAGGGCATGAAATGCAAATCAACACAGAATTTGCAGATAACGTATCAAAAATAATTATTCCGATAAAACCGCGCCGCTCTTCGTTAGTCAGAGATCATGAGCAGGTAGGGATTATGTTCAGCGGCAACCGCTATTTTTTTAACAATCCTAATTTAGAAATAGAAGAAGGAAAAATTGTTTTATCTAAAGAAGTTTCTTTTATTTCATACCGTGCCAGAAGCAAACAGACCGCATTTGATCCTTCTAATTTTATTTTGGCACAATCTCAAGATTATGAAACTGTTGTAAGAAATTGGCAAAATGCAAGTTTTACTTTTTGGAATCAAAACACTGCAAATATAACAGAAAATGATATAATTGCATATCTTTCAGAATCATTGGGGCGCGGTAATTTCACAGCAATGTTAAACACATTGCCGCCGGCATTTATAAACAGCCAGCGGCATAGTTTTAGATCTGCTGTTTTTACAGGCGGAATGAGAAATGCTTATCTTTCGTTTAACACCTTTGAAAACGAAAGAATTTCTTTGATTACCGGATTAATAAGAGAAGGATCGCTTTCATTTTTAAAAGAAGAAAATGTGATTGATTACCTTTTCTCGCGGAGTTATACCGCCCTTGCAAATGAAGCAATTCAACTGATTACATCCGCAGAACCTTCAATGCTGAACATTGCTTATTGTGCAGGCTTACTGGAAGTTTATTCTGATATAAGAAAATGGTCCGCAGCAGGAAACTCTGATCCGAATTACCCGATAGGACATTTAGCAGATAAGATCATTTCATTAATCTCTGAAAATTTAATTCATGATAAAAATGAAGACAATGTGCATATAACAGCGGCAGAAGATATAAATAAAGAATATAATGTACGTCTTGGAAAAGCGCTTAATTACTGGGTTCAAAACTCCGGTTTACCGGCGCAGTGGTCTTCTGTCGGAAAATCTTTGGTTCTGTCGGCAATTGCAGATAACAACTCCGGGAGTTTATATAATATTTTAAATCTTGGAAACTATTATCCAAGAGCGGCATTACTGCTTCAGGAAACAGGTCATTGGGCATGGACAATTTCACCGGCAGTCAGAGCAACTTACATAGACGGCAATTTAAATCTTGCGTTTAACTTTCCTATAAGTGCAAGCCATTACGCTATAATACGCGGAGTACGTCCGTTTATAAAAATACAAATTTACGACATGGATTGGAGAACAGACAGTAATTTTGAACAATATGATTCATCGGGCTGGGTATATTATCCGCAAGATCAAACTCTCGTATTAAAAGTCAGACACCGGGCGTTAGTTGAAAACGTAAGAATATTTTATCGCGTAGAAGAACCGCCGCCACCGCCTCCTCCGCCTGTTATTACAGAACCTCCTGAAACGGAAGGTGAAGTTTTTGAATAAACGGACTCTTATTATCTTAATTTCGATAACATCAGCCGTATTAGTAATTTTTATTTTTTGCAGTATTCTTTTTACACGCAAGAGCAAAGAAACGCAATCAATTATAACCGATGATTCATCTGAAGAAATATCATTAGAAGCAGAAAAAGATTTTTTAGAAGAAGGGAACAGCCAAAATTTGCAAAAAGAACCGGAGACAGAAATCCGTGTGACGTACCATGTCCAGCAGCCAATGTCATCATTATCAAGATTAAGCAGGCTTTCCGGAATGGGAGTAAATGTTAATGAAATTGATCCCATAAATTTTAAAAACCCTGATCTTGATATTTTACGGGAAATGGGAGCGGATCAATATTTAATTTCGTATTTTACAGGGGAAAAATTTTACGACAACGCAGATTATGACAGAGCGCTCACAGAGTACACAGCAGCATTAAACCGCAATCCGCAATTTACAGAGGCTTTTATTTCTCGCGGAAAAACATGGATGAAAAAGCGCGAATACAGCCGTGCCATAGAAGACTACACCCGTGCAATCAGACTGGAAAATAACAGAGCAGAACTTTACAATTACCGCGGCTTTGCAAGATTTGAACGCGGAGAAATAAACACAGCGATAGAAGATTTTTCAAGAGCAATATCAATTAACAGAAATTATATTGACGCATTTATCAATCGATCTAACGCATATTATCATTTAGGTGATTTTTTAAAAGTGATAGATGACTGCGATCAAATTATAAGATTAGAACCATCAAACGCAATAATCTGGAACAGACGCGGCAGTGCATGGTACAGAAGGGAAGATGATGACAAAGCTATAAGAGATTTTACAGAAGCGATACGGATAAGAACCGATTACGCTGTTGCATGGTACAATCGCGGAAACGCCTGGTACAATAAAGGCGATTTTGAAAAAGCGCTAACAGATTTAAACAGATGTCTTACGATTAACCCGTCATATACGGCAGCATACATATGCAGGGGAAATATTCTTCAGCATTTAGGCAGACAAGAAAGCGCCTCAGCAGATTATGCCGCAGCACAGCGGCTGGAAAGGGGCAGATAACTTCACCTTTACCACATATAGCGCCGCTTTTTTTGTTATACGCTATATATAGCGTGGGTAACCTTCACCTTTTCCACAGCTTTTCCACATTTTATAATTTAATATTTTTAAAAAAGTTTCTCAATTTTTTTTCCATTTCGGTCAAGCACCACGCATCTGTAAGCCATATATAGCTGTAACTTTTTTTAGTTTCTAAAAAAGTTACAGGGAGCGATCTGTGTATCTGCTTCTTAATCTATATTACTTGGAGATAAAAATGGCTGAGAAAAAATTGTTGCGCGTAAAAAATGACGCGGTCTTCAAAATGTTTTTTGCAGACGAAAGAAATGAAGAGTTCCTTATCAGTTTTCTGAAGTCGGTGCTGAAACTGCCAGACGATGATTACAATGAAATCCTTATCGCAGACCCGCACCTGCTGCGTGATTTTAACGGAGATAAACTGGGTATAATAGACGTTAAACTTCGCACTAAAAGCGGGAAGGTTATTCACATTGAAATCCAATTACAAATTACCCCCGAAATACACGGGCGCATTATTTTCTACGGCGCCAAATTACTAACTGAACAGTTAGGTGACAGCGATAAATATTCAAAGGTCAATCAAGTTATCTGTATAATAATAACAAACGAAACGCTTGTTAAAAAAAGTTCCAGATACCACCACAGATTTACTTTTTACGATTTTGATGCTAGAATAGAACTTAACGACATTATTGAGATACATACGCTTGAACTATCAAAACTGCCTGAACAGGCAGACGGCACTATATTATATGATTGGGCAAAGTTTATAGACGCGGAGTCTGAGGAGGACTTAAAGATGGTAGCAGACAGAAATCCTGAAGTACAAAAAGCGGTTGTAAAACTGATGGAATTTTCCGCCGACGAGAAAGCGAGATACATAGCCGAACTGCGTCAAAAAGAGCAAAGAGATATGAGAATGTGGGAAGATTACGGATTAGAAAAAGGCTTAGCAAAAGGATTAGAGCAAGGCAGAACAGAAGAACGGGAAAGATGGCAGAATGTGGTTGCCGAAAAGGACGCTGAGCTTGCCAGCCAAAAAGCAGAAATAGAACGGTTACGCGCTTTAGCAGAAAAATAAATGTAAGTACTTTGCTTTGTATATCATCACCTAATCTGTATCCATCTTTGATGGTCCAAATTTTTGCACCAACACTTAGACAATGAGATAGAATTGACATTATCATAAATAAATTTTTGCCAAACTGCGTATGCGGTTACAGTGTGACGTGAGCACACTAATTTAAATGCGCATTCTTTACCATCTTTGTCCATTTTATTTTTAATCTATAAAGACTTGCATCGACAGTGCCTTTTGTAACACCGATAATTTCTGCAACTTGATCATTTGTAGCTTCCTTGCGGATACTTGCCAGACGTTTGCGCATACTTGCAAGTCTTTTTCTTGCTTTTTTTAACTGAAGCTTTTTCTTGTTGTAAAGACTTTCGTTTTCTTTAAAGTATAAAAGGTTTCGTTCGTAAATTTGGCATCTGAAAAATTGACTGTAAATTCTTTCTTTCATGTTGTATATATCATCATCTTTCTTTTGTCTGATGCTGCGAATCTTTTTTAACATTTCTAATAACTCTTCGCTTTTTATTCCGATTTTCGGAGCGACTTTTTCTGCAAAATCATCTGATATATAGTAATAGCATTTTATAATCAACGATAAAATACGTCTTGTGTTTTTTCTGCCTTGCTTATCTATTATCAAATCTTTAATAATTTTTTCTGCATTTTTTTCCAGATAAAACGCAGGCTCTTCATGTGCATATAACTCTGAAACCTGTGAACTCCATGTTGAATATTCAATTATTTCACATGATGTTATTTCGTTACGGTATTCTTTTGAAGATATCAATATGTACTTTGAAAAGAAAGCTTCAAATGATGCTCCTATGTCCTGATACATCTCTATCGCTTGCTGCAGACGCGGATAAAACCATGAAAGAAAATCATCGTATTCATAGCGTTTCCAATGTGCAAGACAGGTTTTCTCCTGATTGTTAAGCAAAAAATGATAAATAAAACCTTCAAAATCATAACGGGAAATTTCTCCAAGCAGATAATCATCAAATAAATTATTTAGTTTCAGCATTTTAACCTCTGTTATCTGATATCGGCTTTCAAAAATTGCTGATACAGAAATCGGTTAAAGAGAAAAATAAAAAATGAAAATTATAAGATTAAAAATTTTAAACTATGAAAACAAAATATTTTGGAATTTATTTAGTATAATTTTTTTTACAACTGAGACATCACCTTTCATAGTGAGCCCTGCAGCATTCTTATGACCTCCGCCGCCGAAAAATGAGGCTATTTGCGCTACATTAATTTTGTCTATCGATCTTAAACTCACAGTACAATTGTCGGCACACTCCTGGCGGATAATGACAACTGCTTCTATTCCTTCGATTGATAACAGCAGTTGATTTAAACTTTCTGAGTCTCTGCTTTCAAAACCGTAAGCTTGAAACTCTTCCAATGTTTCGTAAGTGATTAAAAGTTTTCCGTTAAAAAAACTTTCTGTTCTGGAAAGTATATTTCCCATTTGGATTCGGGAATGTAAACTTTTTCCGCCGCTTATTACATTAAATGTTTTTTTAGGATTTGCTCCGTAACGCACCATAACGGCGGCGGCTTCAAAAACAAAAGCGGTGTTGTTATTCAGGTAACGGAAAAACCCTGTGTCTGTACAAAGACCAAAAAAAAGCAAAGTTGCTTCTTCTTCGGTTAATTCCAACCCAAGAACTTTTATTAATTTATAAACCAGCAAAGTTGACGAAGGCGCATTTGAATCAACATAAACCGGTTCTTCTTTAGTTGACGGCGGATGATAAATTGCTGCATGATGATCGATTATTGCGCATGGAAATTTTGCAAGAAAATCCTGAATATCGCCCGTTCTGTCTCTGCCTGAACAATCAATAATTATTACTTTTGTATCGGTTTTTTCTTCGTCGGGGATTTTTATAAATTGTTCTGTATATTCACGAATCTCTGTCCGTGTAAAAGGTCCTGCCGAGCATACTATTACTTCTTTTCCTAAGCGCTGAAGCGCACTGCGTAAGGCAAGCTGACTCCCTACGCAGTCTCCGTCAGGTTCTTTATGCCCTGCCAAAATGAATCTTGAACAATTAGAAATAAATTGAACAAGTTCTTCCGGCGGGTCTTTTAAATTAAGTTCGCTTTCCATCAGTATTGGAAATTCAGAGTATCCTCGTCAGAGAAAAATCGATTCAGATCAGTTCCTTGCGGAAGATTACCCCATGTGACATGGCTTTTAAAACGGCTGACATAAATCCTGACATGAGTAAATTTGCCGTCGTTATAAAAGACTGACATAGAGGGCCAATCAGAAGCGGTTGGTAATTTTACTAAATCAGCTCTGTTACCGCGTTCTGTAAACCATTCATTAGGAATACCGATAATTTTAATTCCTTCCTGAGCACGGTATTGGATAACATAACCTCGGCTAGTAGGTATAATTCGTTCTATAGTGACGTTTTGATAATAGACAGCGGGGTGTCCCTCTGTACTCTGAGCAAAAATCGGGCTAAAAATCGCCAGAAAAAATAATACAAAAATGAGATTTTTCATTTATGACCTCCAGAATATTAATAATAATTGATAATCATCGAAATTTCAAGAAAAAATAAAAACCGTAAAATAGCATACAATATCTGATTATTGGGAGCATATCACTTAACTTTTGTTAAGTTAAAATCTCATGCGTTTCCGCTAATTGTATGATAATCGGCAGTTTCTGAGGGCACTTTCCTTCACATTCGCCGCAGGCGATGCACTTTGAAGCGTCTGCGCTTTTTATCCAGCTCCAGCCGTTTATCACTTCTTTGTATGCGCTTTTTGCATGTTCTTTTAAATCGTAAACGCGGTAACGATTCATTATTTCAAACAGATACGGGATGTCGATTCCTTTAGGGCATGGTTTGCAGTAATTACAGCCTGTGCAGTAAAGCTGCGCGAGATTTTTATTTTCCTCCATCATGGATTTGATGTGCTCTAATTCTTCTGCTGTCAGATGTCCCGTGCGTGACGCGATCTCAAAATTTTCTTTTACCATGTTTAAATCGCTCATTCCTGAAAGCGCCATGTCTACATTTTCATTTGCAAGAACAAAACGTAAAGCCATTTCTGCAGTGCTGACGCTTTTACTTTTTAACAAACTTTGAATTTTTTCACTTGGAGGACCGAGCCGTCCGCCGCCGACAGGTCCCATTACAATTACACCTAAGCCTTTTGATTTTGCAAAAGCGATGTTCTCTTCGTTTGATCGATCCAGCATATTATACTGAACAAGCGTCGATTCAAAAAAACCGCTATCCGCTATCGGTTTATAATTTTCCGCAGCATCATGATAAGAAAACGAAATATGTTTGATCAGTCCCTGCTCTTTTGCTTTAAGCGCCGCTTCAAGAGGACCGTACTTCTGACCTTGCCAGCCGTTAAAACTTTTTAGAGAGATACCCCAAAAATGATAGAAGTCAATGTAATCGGTATCAAGTTTCTTTAAAGATTTTTCCAGTCTTTCCATCCAATGACCGCCGTCATTATCTTCGATTGGATTTTTTGTAGACAGATAAACTTTGTCGCGGTAACCTTTCAAAGCTTTTCCGACTGCAATCTCGCTTAATGTTTCGCAGTAAAGCGGAGCTGTATCAACATAATTTATCCCCATATCAAAGGCTTGCTGCATAAGAGGGACGGCAAGTTCTTCATCGACAAATTTTTTACCGTCAATTTCTTTCATAGGTAAACGCATGGCGCCGAAGCCAAGTGCAGAAACTTTTTTTCCGGTTTTTCCGAATTCTTTATAAATCATTTTTTACTCCGAATAATTACATCTCTAAAATAATTTCATTTTCCACTTTTAATATTGATGCCGGAATGTAATTGTCTTTCATCGCTGTTCCGTTCACTGTCAGTTTTTTGCAACCGTTTTCTTTTCCGTCCGGGTTATTCACTTTTATGTTAAGTTTGCAATTACGGAAAACTTTTTCCATTGTGAATGATTTCCACTGTGCGGGAATTGCAGGCGACAAGCGCAACCCGTCAATGTCAGGTCTTAATCCGAGAATTCCTTCTACGCAGCCGACCATAACCGTACTTGCAGTCCCTGTCAGCCAATGAACATGGCTGCGCCCTTCAAAGGGGCTGTCCGTGCTTTCTGTAAATTGCGAATAAACATAAGGCTCTTGCAAACGAGTATCCGCAATGCCGTTTTGTGCGGCAGGACAGCTTTCCAAATAGTACTCAAGCGCGCGCGCTCCTCTGCCAAGAAGTGCTTCCGCTAAAATCAGCCAGCCTTGCGATTGAAGGAAGATGCCGCCGTTCTCTTTTGTTGACGGATTAAATAAAAGTGCGAGCGCTCCGTCAAATGCGTGTTTGCGGTAAGAAGGCGCCATAAGGCGTGCGCCGTATTTTGTGTTTAACTCTTTTTGCACTAAATCAAGAACCGCTTTGCCGCGAGCTTCATCGGCGAAGCCTGAGATAACCGCCCAGCTTTGCGGATTTAACCACATCGAAGCTTCAGGATCGCCGGGTTTGCCGACTACAACATCTTTCTCTGTGATGCCGCGCACAAAACGATCTTTGTCCCAGCATCGCTCTTCAATGATTTTTCTGAAACGGTTTTTTAATTTCTCCATATTTTTTTCTGTTTTGGAATCTTTTTTGTATTTTGCAAAGCGGATCATTATTTCAAAAGCATAGTAGAGCTGCAGCGCGACAAATACCGAAACTCCGTTTGCACCTAACCTAAGGCAGTCATTCCAATCAGCGTGAAGCCCTGCAGGTAAGCCGTGTATCCCTAAGTGGTTCAAAGAAAAATCAATCGCTTTTAATAAGTGATTAAAAAGCGTATCTTTGCCTTTATCGGCATATGGGATAATTTCGTCTAACAGAGCGATGTTGCCTGTTTCTGCAATATATTTCCAGACTGTCGGGAAAAGCCAAAGCGCATCGTCTGCACGATAGGAAGGATGCCCCGTATTTTGGCGGTAAGATTGATCTTCTGGTTTATCTTCATGACCGGGATTGTGGTTAAACTTTACAAGAGGGAGCGCGCCGCCGTGATTTACCTGCGCGGAGATCATAAACTTTATTTTTTCTAAAGCCATAACAGGATCAAGATGGATGATGCCTTGAATATCCTGCACTGTGTCGCGGTAACCGTAGCCGTTGCGCTGCCCGCAGTAAACAAGAGATGCGGCGCGGGACCAGATAAAAGTAATAAAGCACTGATACGCATTCCATGTGTTGATCATATTGTTAAAATTTTCATCGGGGGTTACAACTTTTAAATTAGCAAGTTTACCGTGCCAATATTTTTTTAGTTCGTTTATTTCACGTTCCGGAAGAGAAACATCTTCATAGCGGGAGATTAATTCATTTGCCTGCGCTTCGCGTTTTTGTCCGAGTATAAAAGCAAATTCTGTTGTTTGTCCCGGCTGCAGAATAATCGTTGTCTGCAATGCGCCGCATGGGTTTAAATTATAATTGAGTGTGTTGTTAAGTATTCCTTTTTCTGCAGAGACGGGGTTAGAGTAATCGCGGTATTTGCCCAAGAATGCGGCACGATCTCCGCAGTAAGTTCCGACTTTTGCGCCTGCAAGCCCGAAGAAGCGTGTTTCCACGCGGCTTTCATTAACGGCGTTCAGACAGTTTTCATTAATCGTTTGCAAAATAAATTTATCTTTAAAATATGTGCGTGTAATAAATTGAGTATATTGAAGGTTCACCTGATCCTGTTCATAAAAACTTTCGCAGGTAAATTCAACAAAACCGATAGCGGAAATTTTCCGCTCCTTTGTATCATTGTTTTTTACTTTTACTTTCCACACCTCATAATCTGCATCTTGAGGCACATAATAACAAACTTGCGATTGTATGTTCTTATATTCCGCTTCAATCAAAGTATAACCTGTGCCGTGCCTGCATATCGATTTATATCCGTCAAGAGATTTTCCGACAGGCTGCCAGGAAGCAGACCAATAATCGCATTCGGTTTCTCCTTTAGATTCGCAAAAATAAATGTAGCGTCCGGGTCTGTCCTGTTCATTAAAACGATAGCGTATCAGCCTGCCTGCCGCGCCGCTTTTTACAAAGCTGTAGCCTCCGGCATTATTAGAAATGATCGCTCCGTAAGCAGGCGAGCCTAAATAATTCGCCCAAGGTGCCGGTGTGTCCGGCTTATCGATTACATATTCGCGCTTTTCTGCATCAAAATATCCATATTGCATAAAAATTCCCCCATATTGATTTACTGTGTAAATCATTTTATCATAATAAACGTGGATTTGGAACAAGAAGACGCTTTATATAAATTTCTCGAAAATTCAACAGAACCCTTTTCATTGGATGAAATTTCCGCTTTTGTACTTACAACGAGCCCAAAGGGCGAGGTTTCCCGCGTACTATCTGCAGGAAATAAACGTAGTAAAAAGCTGGCAAAAGAAATAGACGCATATCTTGATGCAAAGAAAATCGCTTTTAAGAAAGATAATCATCATTGGGTTTCCCGCAGAGCTTGTTTTGAAACAGCTTCGTTTACAATCACTCCTTCGCGGCAGGAACTGCTTAACGGCATATTAATTCCGGGTCATCGCTGTGTCCCTTTTGCAAACCCCTTAACCTTGCCTCATCGTTATAAATTTTACTGGAAAGGCAAACTTGGAAAATCAAACATCCTGATACCGATGACAACAACAGAAGCGCCGCCCGAAGAATTGTATCCTTATTACAACCTTTACGGCGAAGAATTTGCGCCTCAGTATATCGCGCGTGACAATGCAAAAAACGAAGAAGCTTTTAATGCCGACCCTTACGAAGATCCTCCGGAAGTATCGATTCATTCTCTTGATATGAGATCAATTTACAGAGAAAGCGCTTTTGTTCCCGGCGATCATTTTGTCGTCCGCATATTAAACTGGAAAGAATGTTCTTTTGAAATTACAAAAGCAGGAAAAGATAGCTGGTCTTTCGCAGAAATGGAAAAATGGATTGAATGTGCGGAAGCAGGTTTTGATGAAAGTTTTAATAAGTTAGGTCCCGGCTCAAGCATGGAAGAACAATTTGCTTTTGCATATTGGTTCGGCGGCAAAAGAATGAGAGAAGTCCCTTCTTATTCGCTGGAAGAATATGTTTTTGATAAAACAAACCGTATCGATATTGTTTCTTACGGTATTGAAACACGATGCTGGTTTGCAGGCAAAGAAATTCCGGACAGCAAAAAATTACAATGTTTTTCTCTGCCGCCGGATCGAACTTTAATTGAAGATATTTTATTTAATAAAAATATTCCCGTCTCTGAATTTGTAATTCTTTCATTTATAAAAGATGCATTCTTCCGCAAAGAAAAAAGCCCCGATCAGATTATTAACCGTCTTATCCCGGCAATTATTCATATTGATGATGCAGAATGGGATTTGCTGACAGAATTTATTTACGACAGCATGAACGATTTTATTCAAAATTATTCTATGTTCAAAGATCGCAATGCAGGTCCTTTAAGACAGCGGGTTATAGAATTGCATAATGCAATTATAGAACTTTCTGCTAAATTGCAAAAAGGCGAAATAGAAACAACTTGGCTTCCGCGTCATACATTTATTGTACTTTCTCAAATTCAAAATCATGCGGCGGCGTTACTGGAAGATCTTGCTTTTGATGATGCCCCTCCTGAAATGGAAATTATCGCGATGGAAAATTCTTTAGACAGCATGGTTGATACTTATACCGATATAAAAGAGCTGATAAACACAGCAATGGATAATTTTAGAAGAAGTAATCTTACAATAATTCACGGAGGCAAAACATCAGACCGCTTATGGCAGATGATACAGATTAGCATTACAGGTATTGATGTTTGGCGGCGTGCAATAATACCTCATGATCTTAATATGAAGGAACTGCATCAATTTATATGCATCGGTATGGATTGGAGCGGCGATTTGCGTTTTCGTTTTTACTGTGAAACATCCGACGGCGGCAAAGAATATTTGCATGATAATATCCAGTTAGGTGACATTGATTTTCAAGGGAAAAAAGAAATAATTTATGAATACGCAAAGTGGACGGTAAAAATAATTGTAATGTCATCGTATCAGGGCGAAGAGAATGATAAACCGCGTTATGTTACAGGCGAAGGCAATTCACCTTCAGAAAATTTAGAAGGTCCGCGTCATTATAAAAGATTACATGATAAAAACCCGCAAGGCTTTTTTTACGGCGGCATTACAAGCATAGAAACTTCCCAACATGAATTGGGATCAAACTTTAATCAAACAGAATTTGCAGCCGGTGTTTTTGATTTGGAAAAAATTAATAATAAATTAAGTACATTGTTTTAAAAGCACGGGATATTTTAAGTTTAAAACCTTGTTCACTTATTATCTGGGTGTTTTCGCTACTTCGCAAATACGGCGCGCCATGTTATCCAAAGAAACTTGCTCCATTACATGACCCATCTCGTAAGCAACGCGCGGCATTCCGTATACGACAGCGCTTTGTTCATCCTGACCGAGTGTCATACCGCCTTCCTTGTAAATTGTGCCGAGGTGCTGTGCGCCGTCGCGTCCCATTCCCGTCATGATTACGCCAAGTGCGTTATTTGTAAAGTTTACGGCTACGGAAGCGAAAAGAACATCTGCAGAAGGTCTGTGACCTGAAACCTGCGGCGCATCTGAGAGATGCACAACAGAGCCGGTTGCTTTTTTCTCAACTTCAAGGTGTTTATTGCCTTGCGCGATTATAATTCTTCCCGGTTTAATTGCATCGCCTTCTTCGGCTTCTTTAACTTCCAGAGGGCAGATGCGGGCAAGGCTCTTTGCAAATTCATTTGTAAAACCTACAGGCATGTGCTGTACTACAACAATCGGCACTTTTAAATCCGCATCAAGTTTTGAGAAAACAACGCGCAGAGCGTCAGGACCGCCGGTACTGATACCGATTGCAATTATTTCTGTCTTGCCGGGTTTGCGTTTCGGTGTAGGAGGGGCTGCAGGCGCGACAGGAGCCGCTTGGGCTAAATTAAAATGAATGGCTACATCTGATGCTTTTGAAGAAGGGGTTTTCGGCGCGTATTCAGAAGGAGTAAGGACTTTTTTCCCTTTTGATCTGCGGTAAGCGCCGCCGTAACCGAGTAATTTAGAGATAACGTTATCTTTAACTACATGAATATCTTCGGAAATTGAACCTGAGGGTTTTTGAACAAAATCGCTCGCTCCTAAAGAGAGAGCTTCCATTGTAATTTCTGCGCCTTTTGCGGCGATGGAAGAAAGAATAACTACAGGAATATCAATCCCTTGTTTTTTTCTTTCTTTTAAAAATTCAATACCGTTCATTTCCGGCATCTCAAGGTCTAAAACTATAACATCCGGATTAACACGCGGAATTTTTTGTAAAGCAAAATAACCGTTCATCGCTTTATCAGCGATAACCAATCCCGGCGTATCATCAATCATGCGGCCGATAAGATTACGCATTAAAGCCGAGTCATCTACAATTAATACCGATATTTCATCTGCCACAAATTACTCCTAGACAAATTTGCGATATAAAGTCGCCCATTCAGTTTTTACAAATTCAAATTTTGTTTTCATTCCGAACAGAGATTCTGAATGACCTATAAACAAGAATGATTTTGAAGCCATCGAATCCCAAAAACGCCCCATAACGGCGGTTTGAGCTACCTCATCAAAATATATAATTACATTGCGGCAGAATACCACATCAAAATTTCTTTGACCTGAGTCGTTTGCCAGATTGTGATAGTCAAATTTAATTTTTGCATGAATATCTGAATGTATCTTATAACCGCCGTCTACCTTGTCAAAATATTTAGCCAGATAGTTATCGGGGATTCCCACGATACGGCTTTCTGCATAAAAGCCTTCTTTCGCTGTCATAAGACATTTAAGAGAAATATCGGAGGCAATTATTTCATAATTCCATGATTTGGGAAGAACTTCGCTTAAAAGCATTGCAATAGTATACGGCTCTTCACCTGTTGAGCAGCCTGCGCTCCATATTCTGATGGTGCCCGGTACCTTTCTGATATTATTAATAAGCTCAGGAATAACATGTTTTTCCAATGCATCAAATTGCGCTTGATTTCTAAAAAAGCGGGTCAAATTGGTTGTGATAGAATCTAAAAAACCTTTGAGTTCTTCTTTATCCGATGTTATTTTGCCCATGTAGGTTACTACACTATCAATACCTTTTTCACGAAGGCGTTCTTTTAACCTGCTTTCCAATATTGAACGATTGGTGGGCGTGAATGTTATACCGCTCTCTTTATAAATAAGGGCGCGATAAATTTCAAAATTGGCATCATCAAGAAACTGGTTATCTGGCATACTTATATACTAGGTGACTATTTTAAAACTGTCAATAATTAAATGTTTTAATTATAGATGACAGTCACCACCGCTGTGTATGGTGTAATGTTATATAAACCTACACTATATATAGCGTAGGTGACTGTCACCCGGCTTTTTGATATTATAATTTTATGGAAAAATCCCCCCTCATGAGACTTGACCTCCGCGCCCCGTTGTTTTATGAGCGTACGGATATTATTATTGCCGGGCAGCCTAATCAAAAAGAAACAGATTTACCGGATAAATTCAAAAAAGAAGAAGAAATTATCTTATGTTTTGAGATAAACTCAAAAGAAAGCCGGAAAATTGACCCAAATACAGAGCAGTTTATCGGTTCTTTGGTATTTGCAGGGATCAGCCGCGGGCAGGCGGCATCAAGCGCCGAAAACCTTGCCGATGCTGTCTGTCTGCCAAAAGGGGATTATCTTTTTGTCCAACAGCGTTCCGCAGCAGCTGAAGAAGCGTGCGCCGGATGGCTGGAACTTGCTATTGAACAGCAAAAAGACGGTCTTTGGGAACGGAACAAGCTAGGGGATATGCTCTATGTACGGTTTTTATTTGAGGACGAGGCTTATGTTGTGCAGGTTTTTAGAACGCTGTTTATTGTATAAAAAAGCATAAGGAGAAAAAGTGAATATAATTATTTGGGATACAGAAACCAACGGGCTTAAAAAACATCACAGCGTATTATCAATCTCCGCAATAAAATGTTCTTTAACAATTGAAAACGAGAAAACAACCAGTAATATTACAGAACGATACGACCGTTTTTATTTCCGTAAACCCGGTGAAGAGATTGGAAAAGATGCGCTGAATGTAAACGGTTTAACAGATGAAGTAATTGAAAAACGCAGAGACGGAGTTGATTACCCCGCTAATTTTTGCAACGACATTAATTCATTCCGTCAATTTTGTTCAGATACAAAGCATTTTGTGGGGCATAACATTTTTTTTGATAAGCAATTCATCAATTTTTGGCTTTCCAATATGTTCTGCACAATGTATTCTAATAATGATATTCTAAATTTAAAGAGATCAAACGGGCAGCCGAAATTTCCGTCACTGGAAGAAACGGCAGAATTCTACGGAGTGGAACTTGATAAAAACGAATTACACGGCAGTATGTACGACTCGTTTATAACTTATCAGGTTTTTTTAAAGATGATTGATTTTGAAATAAGCAAAATAAAGGTGTTAGCTTTTTTGAATAAAAAATAAAGGAGAAAAAAATGAATTGTAAGTACTGCGGAAAAGAAGCGAAAAACAGCGGCAGCATGCTGATGGCAGGCGGCTCATCAACCTGCTCTGCATCCCCGTCAAAAAAGCATCAGTTAGCTGATTGATAGGTGACGGAGCAATTATCAGTCACCTACCCTATGTGTAGCGTCTATCACTTTTTGATTACGCTAGATATAGCGGTGTTGACTGTCACCTTTTCCACAACTTATCAACAACTATGATTATTAAATAGGCAGATAGCCGATAATAAATAAATGCGTTTCTTTCTGACAATCACTCTAATCCTCTCCCTATTTACTCAAACAGTGTTTGCAATCGCTCCGCTGGACGGCAAGTATGCTCAAGCACCGAGAGACTCGGCAACACAGGAGGAAAAAGCGCGTGCTTCTGCAGAAGCGCGGATTAAAGTAATAGAGGCTTCTAAAAAATATTTGGGAACTCCCTATGTTTACGGCGGAATGAGTTCCAGCGGGGTGGATTGTTCGGCTTTTATTTGTTTAAGTTTTAAAGATGCACTTAATGTCGCTTTACCGCGATCGGCGGCAGGGCAATATAATTGGACGGAAAAAATCAGCTTTGATAAAGCGCAGCCCGGTGATTTGCTTTTTTTCAGAACGGCAAACAATCAAGATATTACCCATGTTGGTTTGTATCTGGGTAATAACCTTTTTATAAATTCGGCATCAGCCGGTGAAAAGACAGGTGTTGTTTATGCAAGCCTTAACGAGAGGTATTGGGCTAACACTTTTGCAGGCGCAGGACGCGCTCTTCCCGAAGCAACACAGGGTTTCAATGCTGATACATGGGAAAAATCCGAAGGATCTCTTCCAAAACAAGACGGTTCTTCAAGGCAGGATAATTCTTCATCAATAATTGCCGGCGGTAATACTCAAAGACAAAATATGAGCAGTTACTTTTTTACAGGTGCGGGTATTTCACCAATTTTCGATTTATTTAATCCAAAAGGAAATTTAGTTCGCGGCGTTACCTCTCAAATTTTTGTAGGAGCGGAATTCAGCGAATGGTTAACCTTTGGAATTGAATTACGACCTGAATTCGATGTTCTGCTTAATAACTTGCGTCTGCCTTTAACATTGTCGTGGGGACGCAGAGATATATTTAAAATATTTGCAGGACCTGTATTAAGTATTAATTTTTCTGATAATTCTGCTGACGCAGTAAATTTGTTCGGAACAGCAGGTGTAACAATTTTTCCTATTAATTATAAAAACAACACGGTTTCTCAGAAACGCAATTATCAATTTGATCCTTACTTGGAATTTTCCTGGCTGGCTTCTTTCAGCGATATTCAAGATTCAATTTTCTTTGATGATTTTTTTGAGACTTTCCGTTTTACTGTCGGTCTAAGATGGAAAATGCGGTTATAAAAGCGCAATAGACGTAAATTAAAAAAAATGTTATTCTTTTGATATGTCTGATAAAGAAAAATTAGCAACTATTCGTCACTCGGTTAGTCACATTATGGCTCAAGCTGTGGTAAAACTTTTTCCCGGAACTAAAACCGCTATCGGTCCTGCAATCGAAAACGGTTTTTATTATGATTTTCTTCTGCCCCGTCCTATAACCAACGACGATCTTCCTGTTATCGAAACAGAGATGAAAAAAATTATCGAAAGCCGTCAGGATTTTAGAAAAGTTTTATTAAAACGTCAGGATGCTTTAATGCTTTTTGCATGCGAACCTTTCAAATCAGAACTAATTAAAGAATTGCCGGATGATGCTGAAATATCAATTTACGAAAATGTTGATGCTAAAGGCGAGGTTGAATGGGGCGATCTTTGCAAAGGACCTCATGTTGCAAATACAAGAGAAATTAATTCCGCCGCTTTTAAATTGCAAAGCATAGCGGGCGCTTACTGGAGAGGCGATTCTTCCCGTCAAGTTCTAACCCGTATTTACGGAACTGCATGGGAAAATCCAAAAGATTTAAAAGCGTATCTTGCATTTTTAGAAGAAGTAGAAAAAAGGGATCACCGCCGAGTCGGCAAAGAGATGGATCTTTATTCAATCCACGAAGAAGCGGGGGCAGGGCTTATTTATTGGCATCCAAACGGCGGCAGAATGAGAGTTACACTCGAAGATTTTTGGCGCAAAGAACATTACCGTAACGGTTACGAGATCCTTTTTACACCTCATATCGGAAAAAGCTGGCTTTGGGAAACTTCCGGACATCTTGGGTTTTATAAAGAAAATATGTACAGCCCGATGGAAATTGACGAGCAAAATTATTATGTAAAACCAATGAACTGCCCTTTCCATCTTTTAATTTACAATAATAAAGGGCATTCATATCGTGATTTACCTCTGCGATGGGCGGAACTTGGCACTGTATACCGTTACGAACCTTCAGGTGTTTTGCATGGTTTATTGCGCGTTCGCGGTTTTACTCAAGATGATGCTCACATTATTTGTACGCCTGAACAAATGGAAAGCGAAATACGCGAAGTGCTCCGTTTTAGTTTAAGTATTTGGAAAGTTTTCGGCTTTAATGATATAAAAGCTTACCTTGCCACAAGACCGCAAGGAAGTGTCGGCGAACAAAGTAAATGGGACGATGCTTTAGAAAGTTTACGCAGGGCGATTGACGCAGAAGGTCTCCCTTACGAAATCGACGAAGGCGGCGGCGCGTTTTACGGTCCAAAGATCGATATAAAAATTAAAGACGCACTCGGACGCGAATGGCAAATGTCAACTATTCAATTTGATTTTAACGAACCTGAATTATTTGACTTAACTTTTGTTGATAAAGACGGTCAGCAAAAACGTCCGTATATGATTCACCGCGCGCTTTTCGGCAGTTTGGAAAGATTTTTCGGTGTCATTATCGAACACTTCAGCGGCGCTTTTCCTGTTTGGATTGCCCCGGAACAAATCGCAGTTATTCCTGTTTCAGAAGTTTTTAATGATTACGCGAAAAAAGTTGCAGATAACTTAAAATCTCTTGATTTGCGGGTAACGGCAGAATTAAGCGATGATCGCATGAACGCAAAAATACGAAATTGCCAAACACGAAAAATTCCATACATGCTTGTTGTAGGTCAGCGCGAATCAGATGAAGGTACTGTATCCATTCGTCTTCGCAACGGCAAACAACTTCCTGCAATGAAGATAGAAGAGTTTGCAAAATATGTAACAGAAAAAATAGAAACAAAATCTTTGGAATTATAAAATTATACGATTTCTCTTGACAGATATTCTTATTTACTTATGTTTGAAATAAGGATATTTAATCCTGTCAATAAATGTCCTGTCTTTTGCGCTCAAGGCGGTAACATTTTAAATCTATAATTTTGAGGTTTCAAAAATGCAAAGAACAATCAAGATTCTTGATATTCTGTCGTCTAACAAAAGAATTAGTATAAAAAATCTTGCCGAATTATTGGCTGTTTCAAAAGCAACATTACGAAAAGACTTGATTAAATTGGAAAAACGCGGGATTGTCCATCTTTCTCATGGATGCGTCAGTCTGGAAGGAGCAGATAACACAGGTAAAAGAATAGCTTTTAATTATTTAATAAAACGAAAAATAGCTAAACTTGCGGCACAAATTGTGGAAGACGATGAAACCATAATGATTGAATCGGGTTCTTGCTGTGCATTATTCGCTGAAGAACTGGTTTTCACGAAAAAAAATATAACAATAATAACCAATTCCGTATTTATTACAAATTATTTGAGTAAATACAAACAAATAAAAATAATTCTGCTTGGAGGGTTCTTTCAGCAGGAATCGCAGATGTTAATAGGACCCATGACAATAAAACATTCAGAGAATTTATATTTTAATAAATTCTTTTTAGGGACAAACGGTTATAATTCAGAACAAGGATTTACAGGCATCGATCATCTTTGTACAGAAGCTGCGTCAGAACTTGCAAACCGGGCTAAAAATATTTTTATACTTACAGAATCAACCAAATTCAACAATCGCGGGGCATATAATTTAATTCAACATGATAAACTTACCGGCGTTTTTACTGACGATCATATTCCTGAAAAAGATGAGGCTATACTGATACAAAACAATGTTCAAGTTTATAAAGTTCCTTCCAAAGACGAAAAAATAAGACTGTGCAAACTCCCGGGTTTGCCTCCGTTTATATATAAAGAGTAAAGAAGAATAAAAACATTTTTTATCTTTAATAAACTTTTAAAATTCCAAGCAGCCGTTCTTTATCTATCGATCTTAAAAAACTTGCAAGTCGCGGACCTTGATCTTTGCCGATAAGCGCCCTGTATGCTGCGGTGAATAACACTTTACCGTCAATTCCTGCTTTTTCTGCAACTGCATAAATCGCAGAAGAACATATTTTATCATCTTCAAATTCTTCTATCTTGCAGATAACATCATCGCGTAAAATACGTACCGCATTTTTTTCTGTGTCCGATAAACTTGTTGATGCTGCCGTTCCTGCAGGCAGTAAACGGAAACGGAAATCCTCAGGGGCGCAATTTTCAATCCAATACTTTGCACACATAGCGCGTGTTGTAAGAGCGAATAACTGCTGCGGTTTTAATTTGACACCGGAAGCAATCAGATCGGCGAGCATTTTTGCTACATCACCGTCTGCTATTTGAATCAAATTGCACAAATGACGGAACGGAATTTGATAAGGTAAATCACCTTCTTCTAAACGCGCAGCCAAAGCGTCAAGCGGTGATTTTCCGTCAGCACTAAGCTGCGAAAGCTCATAAATGCGCTTTTCTTTCTGATAAGCCGCTTCGTCTTTTGCGCTGTCTATTTTCCATGCGATGCGTTCAGTCTTATCATAATCTTCGTAAATTTTTATTACGTCCAAATCAAAAGAAATTGCAAACTCTGTGTTAGGTCTTGTTCCGGCAAATAAAAAACGCGCAACTTCGGGGGTGTAAATTTTTAATACATCTTCGATTGTAATAACATTCCCGGAAGACGAAGACATTTTTCCGGGAAGCCCTTTTGTACCGATAAAATCATAACGGAAAGTAACAGGCGCATCCCAGTTATAAACTTCTTTGCAAACATGTTTTGCAGTATCCCAGCTTCCGCCCTGACTATGATGATCTTTTCCGGCAGGTTCAAAACAAACTTTTTCAAATTCCCACCTCATGGGCCAATCAACACGCCATGAAAGCTTAACGCCTTTTGCTTTTCGGATATCAAGTTTTTCTGCATTGCCGCATTCCTTGCAGCGGTAACTTAAACCCCAATCGCCGTCCCATTCTTCAATTTCAGTTTCATCTTTATTGCACTTCTCACAAAAAATACTGACAGGCCACCACTCGCCTTGAATCTGATGTTCATTATCGCGGGCTTTATTTAATATGTTAATTAGCACATCACGTTTTTCCAGCGCTTTGCGGATTCCTTGCGCATAAAGAGAAGATTGATAACGCTGCGCTTGATAAATATATTCAGGTAAAATCCCCACTTTGGGCAGAGAATTTTCTACATCAACCTCATGATGACGCGCATAATTTGCATCCCTCTCCCAAGGATCGGGAACCATAGTAATAGGAAAACGCAGATAATTATTAAGCTCGTCTTGTTTAGGCATATTAGCCGGAACTTTACGGAACACATCATAATCATCCCATGAATAAATAAACCGTACATTTTTACCCATGTCGCGTAACGCACGCACTACAAGTTCCACAGAAATAATTTCCCTGAAATTACCGATATGCACACTCCCGGAAGGAGTAATCCCTGCCGCACAAGTATAAGTTTCTTGTTCGCCTTTTTCACGGATTATTTTTGCCGCAGTTTCATCTGCCCAATGATAAGTTGTTGTCTTCATGATGGTTATTATAAATAAAAACCTGTTAAATGGGGAGAGGGGGCGCAGCTATAACTAAAAATGCGCCATAAAAAACACTAGCCAATTCTCCAAAATCATGTTAAAATTCTTCTATAATTATCCATAAAAACAGAGGAAAAATATGTCAAATGAAAACATTGCAATGATTGACGGTAATAACGCAGCAGCGCACGTTGCGCACGCGTTAAGCGAAGTAATCGCGATTTATCCGATTACCCCTTCCAGCCCGATGGGTGAACTCTCCGATGAGTTTTCCGCACAAGGGCGTAAAAACATCTGGGGAGCGATTCCCGTTGTAGCAGAATTACAATCCGAAGCGGGCGCGGCGGCGGCTGTTCACGGCGCGTTGACGACAGGCGCTATGTCCACCACATTCACCGCATCACAGGGCTTACTGCTAATGATTCCGAATATGTATAAAATAGCCGGTGAACTTACTTCCGCTGTATTCCATATTTCAGCCCGCGCCCTTGCTACATCAAGCCTTTCAATTTTCGGCGATCATCAAGACGTGATGGCTTGCCGTCAAACCGGTTGGGCGATGCTTGCATCGAACAGTGTTCAGGAAGTAATGGACCTTGCAGCTATCGCTCATGCGTCTACCTTACGTTCACGCGTTCCTTTCTTACACTTCTTCGACGGTTTCCGCACCAGTCATGAACTTCAGAAAATCGAAGAACTTTCCTACGATCAGCTCCATCAAATGATTGATGATAATCTTGTCGCCGAACATAGGGCAAGAGGTCTTTCACCTGAAAAACCGACTATTCGCGGAACAGCTCAAAACCCCGACACCTATTTTCAAGGACGCGAAGGCGTAAATAAATACTACGAAGCTACAGCGGCTATCGTGCAAAAAGAAATGGAAAAATTTGCAAAAATGACCGGCAGGGTATATAACATCTTTGATTATTACGGTGCAAAAGATGCAGAGAAAATAATCATCATAATGGGATCAGGCGCTGACACAGTTGAAGAAACCATTGATTATTTAAACAGCAAGGGTGAAAAAACAGGTATGGTAAAAGTCCGCCTGTTCCGCCCCTTCGATGCAAAACTCTTTGTAAAAGCGCTGCCCGCATCAGTAAAATCTATCGCTGTTTTAGACCGCACAAAAGAACCCGGTTCATTGGGCGAGCCTCTTTATCAGGATGTTCAAACCGCCATCGCGGAAATGATCGCCGCAGGCGAATTAAAATCCAGCCCGCTTGTTTTAGGCGGACGCTATGGTCTAGGTTCAAAAGAATTTACACCTGCTATGGTAAAAGCCGTATTTGATAATCTCAGCGGAAAGAAAATTGCCAACTTTATTGTCGGTATTCACGATGACGTTCTCGGCAAGAGTCTTGATTACGATCCGCATTTCTTTATCCCGGAAGAAGGCATGAACGAAGCGCTTTTCTACGGTCTGGGATCTGACGGAACAGTCGGCGCAAATAAAAACTCAATAAAAATTATCAGCGAAGCGAGACCGGAACTTAATTGCCAGGCATATTTTTCTTATGACTCAAAAAAATCAGGCGGATTTACAGTTTCTCACCTTCGCTTCGGCAAGGGCAAAATCCGCCGCCCGTATTTAATCAATGCAGCAGACTTCCTTGCCTGTCATAAATTCTCCTACATGGCAATGTACGACATGCTTTCAAAAATAAAACCGGGCGGAACTTTCCTTCTTAACAGCCCCTTTAAAGCGGCGGATGTTTGGAAAGAGCTTCCTGTAGAAGTTCAGAAAAAAATCATTGATAAAAAATTAAAATTCTACGTAATTGACGGCGCGGAAATCGCGAGAAATACAGGAATGGGAAACCGCATCAATACGGTCATGCAAGCCGCTTATTTTAAAATCTCAGGCGTATTGCCGGAAGCAGAAGCTGTAACTTTAATGAAAGAACATATCAAAAAAACTTACGGCAAAAAAGGCGATGTGGTTGTTCAAAACAATTATAAAACTGTAGATGCAGCTTTAGGCGCGGTTGAAGAAGTGAAGTATCCTTCCGGCACAGAAGGCAATCTGCACATGAAAGAACCTTTTGCTACAGCAAGAAATGCATGGATCAAAGATACACTCGGTAAAGCCGCTTTCCAAGACGGCGACTTGCTGCCTGTAAGTAAAATCCCTGAAGACGGAACTTTCCCGACAGCTACAACCCAGTATGAAAAACGCGCGGTTGCGGAACTTGTTCCAATCTGGAATCCCAATGAATGTATCCAATGCGGTAACTGTACAGTGGTTTGCCCTCATGGGTGTATCCGTTTTAAAAATATCAGCGATGCAGATGCAGCAAAAGCGCCGAAAGGTTTCAAATCTGCTGCAATTAAACCCAAACCGGTAGACGGATTTAAAGCAACACTTGCCATTTCTTGTGCAGATTGTATGGATTCAGGGGTTTGCGGTCTTTGTATCGGAATTTGCCCGAAGTCAAAGAAAACTGACGCTTCTCCGGCTCTTTCAAAGAAATCTTATTCTGACGATCCTGCCTTCCATGAAGAACAAGCTGCGGTTTGGGATTTCTTCCTCAGTCTGCCTGAAACTCCGTCTGAAGGCGAACTTAACAGCGCAAAAGCACTTGCTTATAAACGCCCCTTATTTGAATTCTCAGGCGCATGCGGCGGTTGCGGTGAAACTCCTTATGTCAAACTTATGTCACAGCTTTTCGGCGACCGCGCCCTTATCGCAAATGCCACAGGCTGTTCTTCGATTTACGGCGGCAACCTGCCGACAACTCCGTACTGCCAGCGCGCAGACGGAAGAGGTCCCGCATGGTCAAACAGCCTTTTTGAAGACACAGCAGAATTTGCGCTGGGCTTCAGACTTACAAGTGACAAGCTCGCAGAACACGCCCGTGAAATGGGGCTCAAAGCAAAGAGCGAAGGCATCGCCGCTTCAATAATTGACAAGCTCCTTGCCAACAATCAGGAGAACGATGCGGCAATTGATGAGCAGCGCAAAAATGTTGATGCATTAAAAGACGCTCTTAAAAACGACAGTAAACCCACAGCAAAAATGCTGCTCTCCCTTGCAGACCACTTTGTAAAACGCTCTGTATGGGGCTTCGGCGGTGACGGCTGGGCGTATGACATCGGCTTCGGCGGACTGGATCATGTTCTCGCCTCTGGAAAAAATGTTAACCTGCTTTGTATGGATACAGAAGTTTATTCCAACACAGGCGGACAGATGTCTAAATCAACCCCTGTCGGCGCGATAGCGAAGTTCGCCTATGCAGGCAAAGATGTTGTAAAGAAAGACTTAGGCGCGATTGCAATGAGTTACGGCTATGTTTATGTAGCAAAAATTTCGTTAGGTTCAAACATGCCGCAGGTAATCAAAGCGTTCCGCGAAGCTGAAAGCTATAACGGTCCTTCATTGATCATTGCATACTCGCATTGTATCAACCACGGCATCAAAATGAATGAAGGTCTTGAACACGGCAAAGCAGTAGTATCATGCGGCTTATGGCCTCTTTACCGCTACGATCCGCGCTTGAAAGATCAAGGCAAGAATCCCTTCCAGCTTGACTCAAAAGACCCGACTACAAGCATTGATGATTTCATGGCATCAGAAAACCGCTTCATGGCGCTTAAAGCCGCCGATAAAACACGCGCAGACGCATTGCTTGCAAAAGCGAAAGCGCAGGCGGAACGTGTTTGGAAAGAGTACAAGTATCTGGCGGAAAGACCGTTCTAAGTTTGTTTTAATGTGATTGAAAACCCTCTATCGAGTAATCAGATAGAGGGTTTTTTATTACTTCTTTGGATAATAAAATGAAATACACCGTCCTAACCCTATTCCCTGAAATCACCGATGCGTTTTTCGCCAACTCAATAATGGCAAAAGCAATTAAAAAGGGAATAATCGAATATCAGGCGGTAAATATCCGTGACTTTACAACTGACAAACACAAAACCTGCGATGACGCGCCTTACGGCGGCGGACCGGGAATGTTAATGCTCCCTGAACCGCTCGCCGGTGCTCTAGAAGCGGTTGGCGTTTCCATAAAACCGCACGCGGCAAAAGGGAAAAGAGTGGTTTATCTTTCGCCTTCAGGTAAACCCTTTACGCAAGAATTAGCCCGTGAACTTGCCGGCGAACAGGAGTTAATCTTAATCTGCGGGCGTTATGAGGGTATCGATCAGCGGATAATTGACCGCTATACAGACGATGAAATCTCTGTCGGAGATTATGTGCTTTCTTCAGGGGAGGTTGCGGCGCTGACGGTAATCGATGCGACTTACAGGCTGGTAGACAGCGTTATTTGCGCCGATTCACTTAGTGAGGAAAGTTTTTCTGACGGGCTTTTGGAGTATCCCCAGTTTACACGCCCTGAAGTTTTTGATACAATGAGAGTCCCTGAAGTTTTGCTCTCGGGGCATCATGAACAGATACGTCTTTGGCGGTTGGAAAAAAGGGTAGAAAAGACCCTCCTTCAAAGACCCGATCTGATACAACGGGGCAGGGAACTTGGTATTTTTAACAAGGAAATTAATAGCATTATTGACCGTCTTACGTTTCTAACAAAACGCGGCGGCGAAATACAAGGAGAAGATGATGAACGAAATTCAGGCAATTGAAGCCGCACAAATGAAAAAAGAAGTTGACCAATTTAAAGTCGGAGATACCGTAAAAGTTCACTTTAAAATCGTTGAAGGTAAAACAGAGCGTGTACAGATTTACGAAGGTTTAGTAATCGCTATGAAAAATTCCAAAGTTGGAAAGTCCTTTACTGTAAGAAAAATTTCCTACAACGTAGGTGTAGAAAGGGTTTTCCCTATCCATTCACCGCGTATTGTTAAGGTTGAGGTTGTACGCCCCGGCAAAGTAAGGCGTGCAAAACTTTACTACATACGTAAGAAAATCGGTAAAGGCGCAAAGATTAAAGAACTTATCGTAAAGAAAAACGCCAAATCTGCAAAAACAGAATCTGCTGATTAAAATTTGCTTATCAGATAAAAGATTATGAGAAAATTCTCAGATTTTTCTCAAAATTATAATCATTCAACTGCTGTTTAAGGTTGAATGATTATCTTTTTTCTTGCTTTCATTCTTATTTTAGCCGATATTCATAAGGGAAGCTATGAATGTAATTAGTACAAATGACCTTAGACCGGGACAGATTTTCACCATGCCGGTTTACACGCAGGGGACAAATTTGCTTGTTCCCGCGAATGTACCGTTGCGTCAAAAAGATATTAATCTTCTCGTCTCTTGGGGTATTGATGTTGTAAAAACCGAAGGGGAACTGATAGTAGAAGAAGAAACTGTTATTGATACTGAACTTGAAAACGAAGATATATTTGATACTGACGAATTCGATGTGCTTAAAGGTCTCAGATTCGATAATAATACGATTGACGAAGAAGAAGAGCCGGAAGGTGAAGATGAGTTTAACCGGATACTCGAAGAAGAAGAACCTGAACTGCAGGATTTTTCCGGTATTGCCGAAGAACCTAAAAAACAAACGATTAAATTTTCTATCAGCGATGTAAGAATTAATTCAGGTCCGTACCGCGCATATAAAAATTTAATAGAAAAATTAAACTCCGTTTTTACCGGTTTAAAATCAGGGCTTGATATTGAAATGCGCATGATAGACAATATCAGCGTTTTATTGCTTCAAGGTTTGCGTGATTATCCTGACAGTTTTGTCGGTTTTATTCTTGGCGGTGAAGTTTCCGGTCACGAATTGGCGAAAAGTTCCGTAAATACTGCGATACTTTCCGCATTAACAGCGCATGAGCTTAAACTCCCCAATCACAAAGTTCATAACATAGTTTCGGGCGCATTGCTTCATGATATCGGGATGCTCCGTCTCTCCAAAGGAATTACAGAAAAAAAAGGCGGTCTTTCTGAAGCAGAACTTGAACAAATAAAAAGCCATCCTTTGCATACATCAAAAATAGTTACTAAAGAATTATTCGGTCCTCACGAAGTAAACCTTATCGCCCTTCAGCATCATGAACGCTGGGATGGTCAGGGGTATCCTGATATGCTTGTAGGTCAAACTATCGACATCGGCGCACGTATTGTCTCTGCAGCAGATGCTTTTGAAGCGATGGTATCAAAAAAATCTTACAGACCTTCGCTTAGCGGTTATCAGGCTGTAAAAAACCTTCTTGCAGATAACGCCCGCCGTTTTGATCCTGCCGTAATCAGTGCATTTACAAAAATAATGGGTATATACCCCATAGGTTCAATCGTCCGTTTGAACGATGAATCGATAGCAAGGGTTACGCGTGTTCATATCAGTGCACCGATGCGTCCCGTAGTTCAATTGCTGATGGATAAATACAAGAAGGTTATAAACCCCGGCGAAACACCGACAATCGATCTTTTAGCCGATAAAACTCTTTTTATCAGACAGGCGATAGATCCTACAGAATTTAACGAATCGAATTAAGTAAACAGAGGTTAAAAAAGGTTTGAACAAGACAGGGACGGCTAAAAGCCGTTTAGGTAAACAAGGGGAAGAACAAGCAGCCGCTTTCCTAAAATCTTCTGGAATGGAAATTATCACCCAAAATTACAGATCAAAAACAGGCGAAATTGATATTATCGCCCTTGATAGGGAAACAATCATCTTTATTGAGGTAAAAACATGGTCTGTTTTCGGGATGGAAGACCTCAAGTACGGGGTCGATATAAAGAAACAAAGAAAAATTATTAAAACAGCTAAGTTTTTTCTCTTAGAAAATCGAAAATATAGTAATATGACGATTCGGTTTGATGTTATTTTTGTCAGCAATAATTCGATAAATCATCTTGCATCAGCCTTCATGGAGAGTGTATGATAGTAGAACAAGCAGAGTACTCAGCAAAAGCAGAGGCATTAAATTCTAAAAAACTGGAAGTTCTACGTCAGCGCATAAATGACGAGAACTACCTTAATGCGGCAATTCAAAGACTTGCTTTAGTAATGAGCAATGAATTGATGCAATTAACTAAGGAAGGTAATCGTTATGAGCAACGGAAAAGGCGGAAATAGCCGAAAAAACAGACGTTTTTCCGGACGAAAAGAAGAACCTCCAAAACCCTCAAAAAAACCTGCCGATAGTATTCTCCCCGACCCTAAATTTGAAGTAAACAGAGAAACCTCTCACGAACGCCCGCGCTGGATAGCTCCTATAATGCCCAACAATCCCATAACAAACCCCGAGTGCCCGTGGTGCGGAAAACCGATAAAAGATATAACCACTGCAATTTCCGACAAAGATTCGGGGAGCCCTGTGCATTTTGATTGTGTACTTAACCGTCTCTCTGAAACAGAACACCTTGAATCAAACGACAGCATTTGCTACATCGGCGGCGGACGTTTCGGAATCATTCATTATAATAATCCTCCCGATATGAGGGATTTTACACTTAAAAAAATTCTTGAATGGGAAAATAAAGAAAAAGATTACGAATGGCGCAAACCTATCTGCGAATATTTTTCGCTGACATAAACTTCACATCTAAAGAAGTATACAGCCGTAATTGATTTTAATTCACTAAAAAAGGAAGGAAAAAATGGTTGGTACAAACGGAGTTTGCATTATCGGCGCGATGGAAAAAGAGATCAGTCTTCTTTGTGAAACAATGGGAAATTTTTCAACCGAGAAAATCGGGGTCTTTGAATTCTTTACAGGAAAAATTGAAGATAAAGATGTTACTGTTCTGCAATGCGGCATAGGCAAGGTGAATGCCGCTGTCGGCTGTGCGATGCTCATTCAAAAATTTAAACCGCGCTGTGTAATCAACACAGGTTCTGCAGGCGGGGTTATTAAAACACAGAAAGTGGGAGACGCGATAATTTCCACCGGGCTTGTTTATCATGATGTTGATGTTACCGCTTTTAATTATTCACCCGGACAGCTTCCGGGTCAGCCGCAAATTTTTTCTGTTGATGAAAGACTAATTAAACTTGCAGAAGATGCGGTAGACGAATTAAAAAAAGAAAAACTTTTACCGGACACCTTTGACCACTGCCGCGGCTTAATCGGTTCGGGCGATGTATTCATGCACGAACCTGAACGCATCACAGCGGTAAAAAAACTCTTCCCGGATTTAGCGGCGTTAGAAATGGAAGGCGCCGCCATCGCTCACTGCTGCCGCCTCTTTTCTGTTCCTGTTTTAGTTATCCGCGCACTCTCTGACATCGCAGGCACCGAGTCGCCGATGAGCTTCGATGAGTTTTTACCCATTGCAGCAAAACATTCCGCGCAGATTGTAATGAGAATTGTGAGAAAGGTATGACGTTTAGATTATCACAAAGCTGTAGTTTAATAATTGCTATTTTGTGTATCGGTTTACTTTCCTGTGATAATGAAACACCAACCTTAGTAGTATTAGGAGACAGTTTTACTGCCGGTTACGGCGCAGTTATTCCGCGAGAAGATGACAGAGAAAAATCTGTCCCTGCATTTTTGCAAAGTAAAATAAATATCCCTATTATTAATGCAGGTGTAAGCGGAGATACAACAGCGCAAGGTCTGGAAAGGGTTGCCTCTGATGTTCTTCCGTATAATCCGCGAATTGTAATAATTGAATTAGGGGCTAACGATCTGTTTAAAAATGTCCCTTACGCAGCAACACAGGAAAATCTGCAAAAAATAATTGATATGGTTAACGATAATAAAAGAAAAATATTTTTGGTAAAATTCTATACAGAACCAATTGCAAGAGAAATGTTATCTTTTTTTAATATTGTAAATTATGACGATCAAACCTCGGTTATTAATCAATATGAGAATTTATTCAATACGCTTGCCTCATCCAACAAGGTTGAATTAATTAATGATATTTGGAGCGGAGTATGGGGAATACATATGTCTGATCATATACACCCAAATGAAAACGGCTATAAAATAATGGCTGATAATTATTTTAACGCAATACAACCTTATTTAAAGAGAAATAGGTTGTTGGTTAAATAGCTTACCCCAACAACTCCTTCGCTTTCTTAACAAAACTCCCGACATCAAGCCCGTAGCGGTCAACGAGGTAGTCCTGCGTTCCCACTTCGCCGAACTCATCGTTGATGCCGATGCGTGCGAATTTGCAGCAATTACTTTTGCCGCCGCAGCAATTGTCGGTGACACCGCAATTTTCGGCGAGGATTTCCGCAACCGCGCTGCCAAGCCCGCTCATCATTTGGGCGTTCTCCGCACTGATGATAGCACGCACTTTTCCCGCTTGGTTTAGTATCGCGTCTTTATCAATCGGTTTTAACGTTAGTACGTCTAACACGCCTGCGCTTATTCCCTCTTTGGCAAGTTCATCGCACGCTTTTAATGATTGGTTCACCATGAGGCTGCCGAGCGCAACGAAGCAAACATCTTTTCCCTCTTTTAAAACTTTTGCCTGTCCGAATTTAAATTTTTCGTTTTCCGGATAAAGATAGGGAACGGGTTTTCTTGGGATACGCAGATAGTGGCAGCCGTATTCTTCCGCCATTAAACGGACAAAGGCGGCGCAAGAGACAGGGTCTGATGGTTCTATCATCGTAAGTTTTGGAATTACGCGCATTAAGGCGAGCTCTTCAAAGGGCATATGTGTGCCGCCGTTAAATGCGGCGGTAACGCCGGGATCTGTGCCTATCAATTTTACATTCAGTTTTGCGTAATTTGCAGAAAGAAAAAATTGATCGTATACCCTGCGTGACGAGAAACATCCGAAGCCTGAAGCAAAGGGAACTTTTCCTAAAGTTGAAAGCCCTGCAGCGACACCGATCATATTTGCTTCCGCTATACCGCAGTTAAAAAAACGGTCGGGATACGCTTTTTTAAAAACGCCTGTATTTGTGCAGCTCATTAAATCCGCTTCCAACACTACTATGTTTTTATTTGTTGCGGCTAACTCCATAATTGTATCTACATACGCCATGCGCATTTCTTTTTGTTGATCTGACATTTTTCTCTCCTTAACCTAATGCCGCAATGGCTTCTTTGGCTTTTGCCATATCAAAAGCCATGCTGTGATTTTTTTCAACGCCTTCTGCAAAATTGCAGCCTTTTCCTTTGATTGTGTGCATCACAATCATAGACGCTCTTTCTTTCTCCGCTTGCGCTTTTTCAATCGCGGCATCCAATGCGGCGATGTCATGACCGTCAACTTCCTGCACAAACCAGCCGAATTGTTCCCACTTCTTTGCAAGGTTGCCGAGATCGAGTATGTCCTTTGTGAAGCCGTCTAACTGCTGCTTGTTATAATCCGTAAAAGCGATAAGGTTAGGAAGTTTCTGGAAACCTGCAAATAACGCGCCTTCCCAAACCTGCCCTTCCTGTGATTCGCCGTCACCGATGATGGTATAAACGGTTTGCGGTTTTTTATCTATTTTTAGACCGAGTGCGATGCCGATAGCGGCGGAAAAACCCTGCCCCAGAGAACCTGTCGTCATATCGATGCCGGGAGTTTTATTACGGTCGCAGTGGCTTGGAAGGTTTGTACCGCCTTTGTTCAGGGTGGTCAGCCAATCCTTTGGAAAAAAGCCTTTAAGCGCCAGCGTTGCGTAAACGGCAGGACCTGAATGACCCTTTGACACCACAAGCTGATCGCGGTCTTCCCAGCGGGGATTTTTCGGATCAACCTTCATTCGGTGAAAGTACAGCAGAGCCAAAAGGTCAACAATGGACATTGCCCCTCCGATATGCCCTGTCCCAAGATTTCCAATTTCTTCAATCGTCATTTTTCGGATTTCTTTTGCCTGATTTTTTAAAAATTGTTCAGTTTCTTTATCCATTATTTTCTCCTCATTAAAGTATGTTATTATAACATGATTAAAAAAATGTGTCAGTC
>Ga0209755_10000146_pt1 | contig 135734 bp, 102 predicted proteins | sample TergutCo191P1_FD_187301 | JGI IMG/M metagenome (GOLD analysis project Ga0209755, IMG submission 187301) | Cornitermes sp. P1 segment gut microbial communities from Petit-Saut dam, French Guiana - Co191P1 (SPAdes) (version 2) | ecosystem: Host-associated > Arthropoda: Insects > Digestive... | reverse complement strand
GATATTTGGATGAGTTTTGTTATCGTTTTAATCGTCGCTGGTTCACATTGGGCATCTTTTCTCGCCTTGTTAATGCCTGTGCTTCTTCTCGCAAAATTACGCTTCATGAGCTAATTGGATAGTCATTATTGCAATTGTGCTGGCTATATTTGTATTTTCTTGGTTGCCACGGCGTTTGTTCCATACCGAAGCAAACATTAAACTGTTTGACAACCGTGTAGAGATTAAACAAAAAGGCGAAAACCGTATGATTAATTTTAGCGATGTCCTTGATGTAGTTCAAACAAAGAGAACTTCAAGGGTGCAAGGAACATCAGACCAACACAGAACGCCCACCATAAGCATTATGTTTTCCGATGGCAAATCTTATGACCTTAGAGCAGAATTTTACTGGTTCTTTGGAAATCGTGACGAGTTTAATGCGTTTTGGAAAGACCTCAAAACTAGACATAGTTTGTTCAAAGGAACGCCAATGAGTGACAATTAAGGAAGTAGTAATCAATGGCTTCACAAGAGATTTTTACGCCGTCCCAACGCTGTTATCACTCGTATCACTTGTAGAGGGGGGCACGTTTCGTTACCCCCCTCACGGCTAACACATTGCATGGTTTTAGCCTACCTATCCACACCACGATTTTTCTTTTTCGGCTTCGGCGGTGGAACTTCCACGGCTGGCGTTGGTTTTTGCGGCGGTGTCATGGTCGGCGTAGAATACTGCTGTGTTTGCGTTACTGGCGGCGATGGTCTATGCACAACAGGCGTATGCACTACTGGTTGTGTGTTCCTATTATTGTGTTCATCGGCTTTCAGCTTCGCAACCGCCATATTATCCTCATGGGATAGTTTTTCCCCTCTGCCTTGACGGATTACGGCATCCTTAATCTGTACGGCTCTTATGAAATATGGGTACACCATGCGTTTAGTATCACCGATTTCAAAAACAGATTTATCAATCGGCTCGTTTGGCAGCTCCATTTTTTCAGCCCAATCTTTGTAGCTGTCAAGTTTGCCCGATGTGTCGTTGGCGATAACGGTAGCAATCACCCACTTCACACGCTCAATGCCGTATGTTTCGATGAAGCGTGTAGCGATGTCAATTTCACTTCCCAACTTCATGTGTACGTCTACGGCTTTTTCGATAGCTTCGGCACACTCACGGTTGATATATTTGTTTTGAAAGTATTGCGCCGCTTCACCAGACTTTGCAGATTGTATATATGTTTTTTTGAGAATTGGAATATCTGCATAGCCTTGTTCATGTCCGTGGCGTTGTATATCAGCAATGGGGTTAATGCTCCGTTGCTCCAAATTTTTGTAGCCTAAAAGCATACTGGCGTTATGCCTTGCGATTTTTAACGAATTGAATTTTTCCTTTTCGATAGGCATAGCTTCACGCAATTTCTTTTCTTCTTCAGCCAGTTGGTTTATTTCTTCATTCAGCTTTTTAAGGTTAGGAAATTTCGTTAGCTTTAGTTCGTCATAGATATACGCCCTCGCTCCTTTGTGTGCTTCAATATCGGTTTTATGTTTATCGTAAAACTGATTTTTGAAGTATGCCAGTTGATGCGGTGCGGTATATTTTTTGTAGGTTTCGGCGGTTCTGCGATAGGTTTCAACGTGTTTTTTCAAGGTTTTAAGGGCTTTCATTTTTTGCTTAATTACAGGCAAATGGTCTGACATGGCATTGTACTCTTTTGCAGAATTGAGATATGCAGAATTTAATGATTGCCAATCCGTGTAGCCGTTCTCTTGAATGTAGATAAGCGTTTTCGCCATCTGTTGAATATTGAAAATTCTCGCCCAATGTTCGTAGCCGGGGCTTTCTTGTGCCTTGATAGAATTTTCAATGTCAATTAAAAATTTCGGTTTTGGCGGGTTTAGGATTTCATAGATTTGTGCATCAATATTTTTCAACCTTGCATTGGCAGCTTTGATGCGGCGGTTTGTGTTCCCTCGCTCGGTCTGTATGCCTTTTTGCTCCAATGCGTGTGCGACTGCGCCAAGATGAATGGCAGGCAAAATTTCAAGCCCCTGCCGTTCATAACTGCGGTGGTCTACCCTCGTTTCATGTTCGTGATATTCAAGATATTTGTTGAGGGTATCAGCCCAATTTTTACGCCACAATTCAGCGTTATCTCGATTATCCCAATCGGTGGTTGTGATTTTGCGAGTTTTGTATCTGCCGCTCGGAAGTTTCATTTTTTCGCCGTTATCGTCAAGGATATATTCCATGCGAGATTTTGCTCCGAATGTTCCGTTTTTTTCAAGTGGTCGCATAGTCAAAAGCACATGGGCGTGTACATTATCGTCTTTTTTATCGTGTATAGCAATGTCGGCAACCATGCCACGGCTCACAAAATTTTCATTTACATATTGAAGAACAAGGTTTATATTTTGTTCGAGGGTAAAATCTTTCGGCAATGCCAAACGAACCTCACGACAAAGCTGTGCATTTTTGGCTCGTTCCGATTGCTCGACTGCATTCCAAAGAGTGGCACGGTCTAAAAAAGCAAGTGGGGCATTTTCGGGCAACACGATTTCCCTATGCACAACATCATTTCGGTCTGTGCGGTCATGGAATAATCCATCATACTCATTTTTGAAACGCTCCCCTGCGATATATGCCGCCGCCGCTATTGCGGATTGCCCTTTGCCACGGCTTTTTATGTTGATGTTTAATGAATATATGGCGATAAGCACACCTCCCATCTTTGCAGTTTTTTTTACTTACTTTTGAAAAAAGCTACTGGATGAAAATGTGAATATCAGCCAGTAGCAGTAGGGGTTGGGGGTTTTGATTTTTACAGGCGCAATGCGCCGCTATGGTTTTAACAGGGGCGAAGCCCCGCTAATGAGCCGCCAACGGCGGCGAATAAGCCCCGCAGGGCGCACGGCAGTTACCCGCAAGGGTAACTGCCGTGCGCTCGCCCTAAAAGCAGGCGAGAGGGTGCTACGCACCCGACGAAACCGCTTGCGGTGAATTTGCACTATCGTCCGTGCCATCATCAGCTTGCGGTTCGGACGATTTCGCATCGGCGTTGGCTTCTTCTTTACCACGGAATTTTGCGAGATACGCAACGGCGGCTTCCTCGCCCTTATCAATAATTTCATTAAGGCAGTTATGCCCATAGGTGGTGTTGATGCCTTTTCGGATAAAAACTTCAAATTGCTCGTCTGTAATGTCTATAATCTTGGGCATGAACATTTCGAGTAACCCATGACGGCGGTATAAACGGTTATCACGTTGCTTGCGGATTTTTTTGTTTTCATCCTTTCTAATTTTCTGTTTTTGCTTTTGAAGCTGTTTGATTCTTTCATCACGGATAGCCAATCTTTCCTTGGCAGTTTTTGTTGTTTTGGTGGTGTCTGACATAATAAATGTCCCCTTTCTTGTTTTGGATTTTTTTGTTGCGGTGCTTCGGTTTTGGTGCATAGAAAAAGCGACCTATTCAGAAAATGAATAAGCCGCTTTTGCGGTGGTGCATATTTAGTTTTGGGTATTACTTGATTAACTTTTGCTTGTCGGGTTCATTGTTTGGTAACGCCGCTCGTTCCTGTAAAATTATCGGTTTGAGGTGCTTGTGCCAAGCTATAATTTTCTTCGACCACTCGGCAACATATTTTGGTGTGCAAGTGTCGTGAAATCGCTTTTTTGTATCATCATACCTTGCTTCGATGTTGAAGCCTGTAATGATAACAAGTTCCTCTAATTGTTCGTCCGTCAAGGAATCTGTTATGCCCGCATTGTCGGCAAGGTTAAGCAATTTATGGTCGCGCCACACTTCAATATCCCGCACCGCACATAGTCCTTTGAGCATCTTTTCTACAGCTAAATGCCCACAAAACATTGCCAGTGCCCTGCGCTTGCTTTTGATTGCCCCACGCATATCTTTTATGTTTTCTGATGCGCCGTGAAGCCAATAATCAACGTGTTGTTTTCTCGTCATCATTATTCGACCAACACCCCTTGCCTTTGGATGTTAGCGGTAAATGGTGTTTGGTCAATCCAATCTTCGTAAATAATTGCTTGGGCATCTATTTTTTTGTCAACACGGAACGCAAGCAAATTTACACGAGCGTAGTTTTTACAAACATCATTTGTAAATACTTTTGACACAACCGCAATATCAATATCGCTCCTTGGGCCGTTTTCATTTCTTACGATAGAGCCGAACAAATATACCTCGGCTTGGGGGTCTAATTCGTCACGCACACGCTGGGCATATTTTGATGCTATTTCCATCGCTTGCTCGTATGAAATTGTGTTATTCATATCGCCTTACGCTCCTTTCTCACTTGCTTGGGCTTCGCCGTTGTCTGTTTCGCTTTGGCTCGTTGGTTACGCTTGTACTCCCGCCACATCGCACGTTTGGCATCGTCCTCTGTGTCGGCTTCCACTTCTACCTCTGCACCACAGGGAATAGCAAACTGCCCGATATAGTTCAGCACGATTTCTACATCTTGTACTCGCTTGCCACTACTTTTATCGGCTTCATGGACGATTATTTTATCCACAAATTCGTGAAGCATGGGGGCGGTCAATTCGTCAAACTCATGCCAGCGTTTTGCCAGTTCCAAAAACTTATCAGCCCGCAAACCGTCATTGTCGTATTGCTCTAATGCCGTTTGCATTTCGGCGGTCTGCTGTTCCAGTTGTGCCTGTTCTTCCTCGTAACCTTGTGAAAGTAGGTTAAACCGTTTTTCATTCAGCCGACCCGCCGCAAAGTCCTCATAAGTTTTCTTGAACAGGGTATCAAGTTCAGCAATTCGCTTTTCGTTTTTGCTGATTTGCCGTTGGTGGTTCTTCGCCGTTTCACTTTGCCGTATATCGGAAGCGGCTCGTATGACTTCGATAAATTCTGCTTCGTTGTTTCGGGCGTATGCAGTTGCCCCTTGTATGGTTTCCAATACGATTGCCCGAAGATGCTCGGTCTTGATATGGTGCATCGTGCAATCTTCAATGTGTATTTGATACAGGGAACAAGAATATGAATTTCTTGCTTTAAGGGTTCGCTTTTTGTCTGTGCGTTTGTCGGTGATTTCGCAAGGGTTATTTCGGCTGTTGTACATACGCCGTCCACAATCCGCACAATAGACAAGTCCAGTTAGCGGATTAGCTTCACCCATCGAGTTGTAACGCCGTTTTACTTTACGGCATTTCTGCGCCATATCCCAAATTTCCTGTTCAATAATGGCTTCGTGGGTATCGTGAAATATCCGCCAATCTTCTTCGGGTTTCCAAGTAACATTTTGTCCTTGAAATGCGCCTTTCGGTGCGGAAGTTCACGGTATGCCCTGCGTATTCGGGCTTGGCTAAAATCTTCGCCACGGTGGACGATTGCCAGTCATAGGCGTATTTCTCATTCGCCCATTGGTGGTCGCCCACGCCAATGCGTGACATATGATAGCCGGGCTTATTTACTCTTTCTTCACGCAAGATGCGGGCGATTTCGCCCGGCCCCTTTCCTTCAATTGTCATTTGGAAAATGCGTTGGATAATTGGGGCGGCTTCCGTGTCCACAATCCATTTATACTTGTCTTGTGGGTCTTTGAGGTAGCCATAAATGCACTTGTTTGTCATTCGCTTACCATTGTTGCCCTTTAATCGAAATGCAGCTTTCAGCTTGCGAGAATTGTCACGGCTGTACCATTCGCTCATAATATTTATGAACGGTGCAAACTCCAAACTGTCGGGGTTTATACTGTCAATATTATGCCCAATGGCGATAAACCTTACGCCGTGCCGTCTGAACATTTCCATGTACATTCCGACTTGGATATGGTCACGACCAAAGCGTGTCATGTCCTTAATAATGCAGACCGCCACGTTACCCGCTTCCACTTCCTTAATAAGCTGTTTCCAACCATCACGGTCAAAATTTACGCCTGTCTTGCCATCGTCAATAAAATGGCGAACATTGGTAAAGCCTTGCTTGTTTGCATACTCAGCCAGTATTGCCTTTTGGGTTTGTATGCTCATGGAATCGCCGCTCAAATCATCTTCCATAGAGAGACGAGAATACAGGGCGGTGATTTTGGTTTCTTCGGACTGCCTGTGTAAAGGGTTCATAATGAATACCTCCCAGACAGCCACATCATCCGTAGCAAGTTAATTGTACCATAAAAGGGCGTTTTTTTCAACGCCCTTTTTGCAAAAATACAAACATTTTTTCGATTGCAGAAATTTACCCTGTTTACAATTTTCTTCACATCGCACCCGCCTTTCCCGCATCGGCTTCCATGCGAACGAGCCTTGCGATTTTTGTTTCGGCGGTTTCCTTTGCATTGGGGTTCATGTGTACGGCTACTCGGAAAACAGTAGAGTCGGTGTGGGCGAAGCCCACTCCTCGCCCGATTTAGGGCGAGCGCACGGCAGTTACCCTTGCGGGTAACTGCCGTGCGCCCTGCGGGGCATGCCCCGCCTTCGGCGGTGCATGAGCGGTGCTTCGCACCTGTGAAAACATAGCGGGCTACGCCCTGTAAAAACAAAAACCGCCAACAAAATGGCGGTCATGCAGAGGTGAACCTATTGAAAATTTACGACTTCACAAGCAGAGAGCGAGATTTCGGGCGTGTTGTTTTCGCCTTAACCCTCAATAAAAAGAAACTGGCTGAAAGAATAATTATTGGCAAGGTTGACGATGTACGGCGAATATTAAACGGCGGTGACGGCGAAGTTTATTATGATGAAGTCCGTCCGTTGGGTAGTATGCTTTTGACTTTTGAGAGCGACATGGACGGCGATTGGAACAAAAATATTTTGACCTTGCGTGAAAGCTACAAGAAAATTTCGCCCATCGGAAATGCACGGTGGAAAATGGTTGCGCCTGTGCAAAGGTTTTTTGCGGAAAAATACAATGGCGGGGAACCGTCTGCCATGTACGCCGCTATTTTGTCATGGGAAGAATATCTGCGTTTCTTCAATCAAAATCACGGTGCGGATTTGCTCAATGACAGTTTGTTCACCCTTTATAAACCGTTTCGGGTTTACGCCAAGCATAAGCCGTGGCGTGATGAAGCAACAGTCGCACTTTCCGTTGCATTGCAAAGTGGCGAATCGACTGTTGAGTTATGGTATCCTGTTGCCAAGCGACCATTTGAAACGGTGGTAACATCTGCTTCATTTCTGCCGTTGATTTTTTACTACACGCATAAAATCAAAGAATGGGGCTATGTGTTCGGGCAATGCAAAATTTGTGATGCACATTTTCTTGCTCGTAGCCGCCATTACGAATTATGCTTGGACGAGTGCCGCAAAAAGAAAGCCACCACAACAAAGAAAGAATTTGACGAACGTGCCAAAGGTGATAGGGTGGAACAGCTTGACGAAGCCGCCTATTATTATTGGTATAACCGTCTGCGGAAACTTCGCAAAGGAAAAGCCGCCAATGCGGAAAAAGCGGCGGCGTTCAAGGTTGAATTTGATGCGTTTCGTAAAGAAGCGGTGAAGCGGAAAGCGGCGGTCAAAAATCGGAAACTTTCGCAAGCTGATTTTTCGGCTTGGCTTGTGGAGCAACAAAATTTAGCAGATAAGCTGATGGACGGATAGCCTATCCTTGGGCGTTTGGGTGATTTATGCGTAAATGAGGTCGGCATAAATTGTTTCATGTACGGCAGATTGAAAGTTATTCATTCTGCCTACCCATGCCATAGGGTCTGCGGCTTTGTCGCTCTCCATAACCCTGTTTTTTGGGTCTTTGCGAATAGCAGCCATCATATTTTGCTTGCGTTCTTCTGCCTGTTCTTCGATTTCAAGACAATGCTTGTGAAGTCCGATTACGCCAAACTGTGCCGCCACGAATTTTTTATGCTCTTTGAGATAGGTCATCCGAGCCATGCCCCAACGAGTGAGGGGCGGCAACGGTTCTTCGCTCAATATAATGTTGGGGAACAGGCACATGGTTGCGGGGTCGGTTTCGTCATTCAACCCCATTGTGTACCACATACCGCCGCTGGCTTGGAATACCCACTTGCTAAAAAGCATATCGCCCACTTTCATAATGGTGGTCATTTGCTCCATTTCTTGTTCCGTTTGGGGTTTGTAATAAACGGTGCTTGCCGTTGCTACTGGAATATACTCACGGCTCATAAAATCCTCCTTTCGTGCGATGCGTTGATTTGCTATAATGAAACAAGGCTTGTACGCCCTGCCGATTTTCGATATGTACATGGGCGGGTGATGCCCACGCACATATCGGTGAATATCTCTTGGGCAACCTCCCTTCATTGGACTGCTTCGCTTTAATCTTGCTACGGATAATGCGACTGTCGCTGTGTTTTAGTAGGATATTGGACATATCCCCTTTACAGTATAAATTCCCCTAATCATTTTCAATCTCCGACATTTCTTATATAATAACCCAACACCTTGAATATTGCGGTGTGGGGGTTGAGCGTTGCATGGATAATGCAAGTCAAAACAAAGAATCTTTGTTAAACACATTCGCGGGATATTACAATGAAAAAAAATATTATAAAGCAATGGCCTTGGCATTGGATAACTTCGCTGCAGTGGACGATTTTTCTGATGCGTTGACTCAAGAAGCTAACCCTGGTGATTTAATTGGAATCTTATTATTATTCTGCCAAGAAAATGATAGGGACAGGGCTATTGAATATGCGACCATTCTTATTGACCTGTATAAACAAAATGATTATCCTGAAAAGATTATAGAGATAAGCTACCATTTTATAGCAAAATTCGATGATGCTTTTGCGAACACTATCTTTCAAGTGATTATGAAAGAGGGAATGTTTGCTGTAATAAACTTATTGGAACGCATAGATGATGCGGTGCCGGAAGAAAAAATCATGGTGATGATTTGTTCAACCATGCTGTGTTTCCCGGGGCTGGCGATTAGGGAACACTCATTTGCCATGTCGGTTATTGAAAAGTTAGTGCCACATTATAAATCTCATAGCGAAGCAAGGATATATGTGATTGCTTGCTTCCTGCCATATATTAAAAATGGATTTGAGCGACTAATGAGCCAGTGGGATGGCTTAAACGACATCAAAGGAATAGATTCATCTGACATTGATGAACAACTTCGCACCATCAAATTATATATGGAAAGATTGTTCCCTCAAAATTACCCCGTACTTAAAACAGACAACCCTTACGAAGTGGAGGCTAATAGGGATTGGCAAAATGAATACATTGAGATGATGAAGGCACAGGAATCATTGAGAAGAGAATTGCGTACGATTAATGACAAAGATGCCTTTTTTTCGTCTAATCTAAAAGTAAGATTTGACAAGTTACTTATCTATTATATGAACGCTGATTTAAAATTTGATGATGTTGAAATTGTGAGAACCTATCATATTATTATGTGTTATGCGATGTGCCGCTTCGTTGACCTTGATTACACCATAAATAATATACGCCCATACGCAAAAAGTTTTATGAATTACAAAGTAAATAATTTTACTTATGCAAATACGCTATACTCCATGCAAACTGCTGCACAGATACTAGGGGAAGTATATGAACTCACAAGGGACGATATTTCACAGTACGAAGCATATGTTAAATTTTTGGAACTCGGGAATCTACATCTTAAAAGGGTGTGTTTCGAAAATGGATTAGACAATCTTGTAGAAGTGGTTAAGTCGGGATATGCTGAAATTCACAGCGTTGCAGCAAAGGCGTTGCAAATTGTTTTTGATTATGAACTTTCCCCCAGCGTATTGTATCTTGAAATAGCAAAGCGTAAAAATTTGTTATATCTTGCCGAAATGTGGCAACGTCAAGGCGTAAATGTTATTGAAATAAAGAAATTAATTGAAAGGGATTTTACACTTGAGGAGCTTCAGTCATCCATTGGAAATGGCAGGACACTGGTTGACTTCGTTTATGTAAGGTCAGATGTGGGCGATAGAGGTTTGGATATTTCTAATTTCACCTGTCTTGCGTTTATCGTTAGTGCAATTGGTGAAGTAGATGTAAAAGGGGTTGATGTGGGAGCGCGGTTGTCAGAACACATCAAGGACTATGAAAATTCGACAATGTATTTTAAAAGTATCGCAGAGCATATCCTTTTACCGATAACCGGCGCTGAAACCCTGCTGGTTTGTGCCGATGGTGATATAAACCAGTTAAGTATAGCGGCATTGCCATACGAAGATGGGTATGTCACGAACTATTTCGCCGTTAGAAATATTGGGTCTGTTATGGACATTGTATACCCAAACAAAAAGAAACCTATAAAATCGGCTCTTCTATTTACAAACCCGGCGTATGGAAGCGACGGTCGTTGGGCTTATCTTAAATGGAGTGAGCTAGAGGGCAAAGTTGTAAAAGATGAATTAGTAAATACGCCCAATATTTCGGTAACGCATTTAAGTGGGGCAACGGCGGACAAACAAAATCTTTTAAGTAACCTTGACACAGGGTATGATGTGTTGCATATTTCTTCTCATGGCGTAGCTGTAGACGAGGGCATGGCAATCATAGCCGCCGGCGCAAACGCATCACCAAACAGTAGCTTAGTTTTGGATTCAGATATCAGCAACAAGAATTTTACGAATACATCCCTTGCCGTCTTTGCCATTTGTTATGGAGCGGAGCAAACTGTAGCATTACAAGATAACCTAAGTGGATTTATTAAAGGCTCATTACTGTCCGGTGTAAATACAATAATAGCGCCAATAAAGCCTATCGACGATTTAAGCTCCGTCGTGATAATAAATGAATTTTACAAATGCTATTTATCCGAAGGTTGTGTGTATAGCGGGAATGCGGAGCAATCCTTGCGGGAGGCGGTGCAACGCACACGGAAATTAACCAAACAGCAACTCAAACGAGAATATTTTATACAATATAATCTGGGCGTAAGCCGAGAGGAAGCATTTCCATTTGATGACCCACAATATTGGGGTGCATGGGTATGCTTTTCAAAACAAGAAGCAGGAGGGGTTTATTAATGAATTTGACTTGCAAAATCACAATTGAAGAAGCGTGGGATGAGTATTTTGACAATAGCGATTTTCGTGAGGTGATTCAATCGGGAGATTTTGTGTATACAGAATCTAGTTATGTTGCGAACAACGGTGAACAATGCCAAGAAAAATATGCGTTAATGTTCAGAGCCGTAGAAGTTCATGCTCCCGATGATTCCACCGTGCGTGGAGATGCAAAAAATATTGGCTCAAAAAAAAAACAAGCAAAATTCTACGATATAAATATTCAAAGCGAACTGCCTAAAGAAATAATTAATCGGCGTAATGCCGCAAAAAAACAATTTGAAAAAAATTCAACAACTGTTAAAGGTGCATGGGAACGAATTTATGAATATTTGAGACTTGAGGGTGCAAATCCGCAGACATTCTATGAAAAAACGCTTGTTAATGAATCTTATTTTTCTAAGGCGAAGTGCAAAAGTGATTCGCCACTAACTATGCACATCATTGTGTCTATTGCGGCAGGGTACCAGTGGGGTTTGCATAGAGCGGAAGAGTTGTTGAAATTGGCCGGACTCGCGTTTAGCCCCGTATCCAAGCAACACGATGCATATATTTTTGTCCTCGCGGCTATGTCCGGTTATGATATTAATTACATGAATACACTTCTTGTTAAAGAGGGACTTACTCCTCTTGGCTCGGGTTCTTATTCTATGGAGCAAAAATTAAAATAAAAGTTTTTTATTTCTAAAAATAAAATTACAGGCGTAAAAAAGCCCTTTCAGCAAAGTTAATTTTGCGGGAAGGGTTTTTTTTGTTGATTTCATTGGGGTCAATTTATTTTTAGAAAAAATGCGAAGTGGTTTGCAGGGGTATAAAATGCAATTACAGCACCGGCCACGCTGAATAAACACGCCGATAGCTACGGCGGGAAAGGTATGGTAGCGTATGCGTATGAAAATTTTTTACTACTTGGTCATCATGCCCCTCGACTGTCTTCCTTGGATTTTTGCGTACTAGAACGAAACTGTGATTCCAAACTCCTCCATGGCGGCAGCTTTGATTGCATCTAGTTCCTCATGGCGGTCGGTAGCTTCAAAGATGGCACAGGCTTTTCGCAAAAGCTCTTTGCCATCTTTTTCTTTTTTTAATTGTAATAACGCCCACGACTTGTTAATCATGAGGATTGGTTCACAATGAGCGTTCCTGTGTCTTCTGCAAAGAGCAATTCCCGTATCGCAATAAGGAAGCTTATCGTCATGGCGGTTTAATAATCCAAGTGACTTTGTTAAATTGCATAGCATTGCGATGTGGATATTCGCAAGTTCCTCGTCGTGATATGGTTTGTTTGTAAGTGCCGTATGCAAGTCGACAAATATCCCTGTTGATTTTTCCAATGGTGATTTATTTGATGTTGTGCAAGTTTCTTGCGGTGTGCTTGCATAAGCAATTGCAAGCTGATTAACAAGCTTTACTTCTTCAATTGATAATGCATATGTCGCAATTTTAGTCTCGTCAAAGGACTTTCCGTCCTGCAATCTTGTAACATTCAACCCTTGAAGAACATATTTTTTCATTTGCTCCCACTGACCGTTATAACCCGCAAGCGTCGCTTTATGACCAAGCAACATTTGCAAACCCTCGCCTTGAGAAAAGTATGATGTTTTTTCCAGTTCATCAATTATCTTTCTAGCCTCTTCATGACTCGGGGCATCTATTTGGCGAAGCAGGTGTTTTAATTTATTCCTACGTTGTATTGCATCAGCATCTTCTTCTGTAGTGGCACCGGCAAAATCACGATAGCTCAAACCGAGCTTATTCATTATTTTCACATATACATCATGAGACATGCTACGTTTGCCATTTAGCATGTTGGAAAAATTTGATGCATCACATATCCCATCAGCAATTTGGTAATATTTCAATCCGCTGTTTTTTATAAGTTTTTTCAATACTTCTAAAGAAATTTTATCCATTAGGTCCACACGCCCTTTTTTATAAGCTTATCTTATTTTATCGAAAATTGTCAAATTTGACAATTGGCATGATGATATCGTTTAAGTAGGATGGACCCGCCGCGGAGAAGTTTGCGCATGGTGTAGTTATGTTAGGGAGACTAGTATACGCAGCAGGAAAAGCAAAAGATAATGCATTCAATAAAAGGTATGTATACAAGAAGGCGACAAAGGGGTATACCCCTTTGCCCTTGGGCTAGCCCAAGGGCAAACAATTGTTCTTCTTCGTGATTGTTTTACACGAGGGCTCACAGTTCAGTTAATTAATGTTGCAAATACTTTTATAATGTAAAAATGCAAACCTTTTTGAAGTCAACAGAATTTCTCTTAAAATTACACCACAAATTCCATAAAAAAGGAGCTATTAAAATGAAAATCCGTCAACACGCAAAGAGGTTAATGGCATTGTTTCTGGCATTTATAATGATGTTCGCCATCGTCCCAACCAACGTCCTTGCCGCTATTGCGGGGCGTGATGGATTCCCTGTTATCATGGACACGGCAGGTAATATAATCTCGATTGATGAGAGTTGGGATGAATCATTCCCCTTTGGTGCGTTTGCTTTTGCAGATAGCCAACTTGCCATCGAAGAGGGTAACGACGGAATAATAACGGTTTACCGTCTTGGCGGTACTGCTGGTAGAGCACATGTGTTCATAACGTATACGCCCATCGTTGCCATGTTGAATGAGAACCAACCTACCTTTTCACTTGCAGCAGGAGCAAACGATATTTCGATACGTGTTGAAGATACATTGCCAATCGCCTTTTTTCAACCTATTGGCGAGGAAAAGCAACCAGAGCGGTCTGAACGGACAATTGACATTGTTTTTAATGACACCCTTGTTACCCTTTTTAATCAAAACCCGGACGCCCACGATTTTCAATGGTATATATTGCGTGATGGTGCATGGATTGTTACAGAAAATGGTAATAGTGCTGAAATTATCATAACGCATGAAAGCTTTAATCAATATGATTTTCGATTGCGTTATTTTGTGGGTGATAATCAATTTATTACTGCATCGGTCCGTGGCATACCTTTTATTTCGTCAGTTCTGCAGCAGACATATTCGCACCAACATAGTGAACTATATAATGCGTTATCAGATGGTGATGAATATTATGTCTACTTAGATAGGTATCAATTGCATGATGAATCCGAGGGTTTATTGTTTGCGGAACAGCTATTGGAATTTAATTTCCACGTCCAAACAACATCCCCTTCGGCTTTGTCAATAGGAATTTTTGTTGACGGTCACACGGACGAGGATGTTGTATTAAACTTTGATGAAGCTAGTGTTGACTGGCTTCAATGGTATGTTATGTTTAACGGAATATGGCATCGCGTCACGGGAGCTGTGTATGGCGAGTTTCCATTATACTTGGAAGACTTCTATTCATACGATTTTAGAGTTGTTTATTCAATAAGTGGAATTTTGTACGCCACCGATAGCATACGTGGTGAAATTTTTACGCCAAGACCAACCCAAGAATTGCCGTCAATTCCACCCGATATGGTTTTTGATGTAACGCAAAGTTTTACACAACTGCCCCTTGATACAGAGGACGAATTTGCGGGTATTGTTTTCGAGATGATTTTTGCCGATGGTGAATATCGCAAAGAAATCCATATTAGTGCACTTTACCAAGACCAGCCCAAACCCGATAGGTTCGGTGTATTTCAAATTGTTGACCACATTGGTGGTACTGTGTTGGAAAGCGCAAATATGCTGACTTTACAAGTAATAAGTACTGCGGAAAGTTCAGAAACGAATATTGGCTTCGAGTTTGAATATGTAACAGCGGATAAAGCAAATGGTGAAGTTCGCTTGTTGGTTATACGCACGGGTTGCATGTTGGACATGTTGGTTGTCGATTATAGAACAACGGATTGCAATGCAATAGCCGGACGTGATTACGCGAACACCAGAGGACGGATGGTGTTTTTTGGCGATATAGACCGTCATGAAATAGTAGTGCCTCTTATAAATGACGGTATTGAAAATCACGAAGCTATAAGTTTTTATGTCTATCTTGATAGTCTGTTGGGTGATGGGCTGGGTTTGGCAACACTTTTGCCTTATTCTGTGCGTGTCGATGTTATAAACACAACAGTGGCACAACCCTTTTTGGCGAATGTTGCAAATATAGCTGATGTGTCAATGCATATAAACACACCACAAGTACCAATAGCGCGGATAAATGCACCAACGATAAGAGCGGCGCAAAATCAAGCGCAAGATGATGTTGTGCAAATTGATGCTTTCGGTGTTGGTTTTGCTCCCTTCCATTGGGATTTTCGAGACGACGACGAAAACGATAACAGTCCTTACTCTATCTTAAACTTCGCTAGCGAAGGAAGATGGAGACGATATAGTACATTAATAGGCGCACCAATTACTTATTGGGCTAACGATAACAATACAAGTCGCGAAACAATTTCAAGTGGCGATGTTCCATGGGAGGCTAGAGGCAGAAGAGATTCGCAAGGAGAGCGTATAATTAAACACATGGCAACTATGTATTCGTCAATAACAGCACGATTCAATTGGCGCGCAGCACCAACTGGATGGTTGCGCGACCAACATATTCGACCGGATGCGTTCATTCGAACGAGCGGAAACCCACGATTTATTCACCTTGCAAACCCAAGGGTAAATGTTAATCATCCGGTTTTTGGTTCTACTTCTGCACGCATGGCACAATATCATTCAAACCACACTAATAGTGCCTGGAGCATGACGAGTGGGGTCGATGGTATACGTATGCAGACTCGAAATGATGGCGGCAGCAGAAATGGTGAACGTGATGCATACGCCAGGCTCCTAGATGCCGTTTTAACGCGGCGCAACTTTGAACACGGAATGCAACTAAGGGTGCATACTGCAAATGATGGTATTAATATCCCCGAGAGCTCAAACATAGCTGCGTTCAGAACTGGAGTGGATTATAGAGGTCTTCGACCTAGGGTTTCAATAAATAATGGCAATGGTGGAACAGTCGACGGGCGTGCTTTGTTTGTTGGTAGCCAGCTTCAAGTATCTAACATACCTTCGGGCTTTACATTACCGCAAAGCACCACTGGAAATTTGAGCTACGGAATATTTCTTACAAATGTTCGCACGGGTGCAATTGTGCAACCAAATGGATTAACAGTAAACAACGATGTAGCGACCTTTGCCATGAACTGGACGGGTATCAATGAAGCAGCTCTTAGTGAACGCTACATTCTAAATATAATCTTAGAACGTAGACAAGATTTAGAAATCGAGCTACGTATGTCAATTCCGCGATATGACAACAGTTTCGATATTAACCCTGCTCGTGCAAATGAAGCGCGCGATACCTTCGAAGCTGTTGGTAGTTATATTACTATCGGTTATCAGCCAATGGGCAATCGTGTATCCCCGCATACTGGCGGGGTTCAAACCAGAGTAATTCCAAAAAGTGCCTTGGTGTGGTATGAAGGAACCGCTTTGCGAGTTCCGGGTAATTTATTGCCTTCCAATATTCAATGGATTGAACTTAACCTTGACCCGGAAGACAGAATCCTTGGCAATCAATCTCATGCTGGTGATGAACGAATTTATTTGTCAGTTGCTGACTTGGCACGAGAAACACTGAGCTTCAGGTATGTTTCTGAAGAGTTTAGAAGTGTGCCTGGTCCCATGAATGTTACTATTGACAGGGCAACATTATATTTGGATGCTAATGGCAATGGCCGAATTGATGGATATTTTTGCCGCCGTTTAGGGCGTTTTGTTTTAACGCCTGATGAAAATGGAATTTATGATTTGCGAATAGGCGCGATTAGTCCTAATGTGGCAATAAACGAAGTGAACATTGCACCTATACAAACAGTAGATGCGTTGGGCAACATTACCTTCCACCATTTCCATATTAAAACATATATTTCTATGGATCCGCGTTCATATGAAGCCCCGCCGCATGTAGATGTGGATAACACATTTGCACAGATTATTCCGGCATTTGTTACTTCGCTAGCTGATACAGGTGGGTTGACAGTTGAACAACAAGTGTACAATTACGTATTCACAGGACAACATCGTTCGTGCGCTTGGGACGGTTCATCTGCTTTTTGTGATTTTGATAACACAACGCCGTACAACTATTCGTCAGATAACAGATTTATGTTTGGTGCTCCGGCTGCTGTAATGACAATGTTGGATATACCCTTAGGGGGTGACCATAATCCAACACATCGTGATGCTATGGGTGTGTTTGTTTGGGAGCCGAATTTTGTTGGGGGCTTGCTCTTTCCACATGATGAGCCTGAGCAAATTTTTATTGCTGAAAGTCTTGCAGGTGCTGATATTCCAGTTGGCGGTTCAAATTCCGATAGAAATCGTCTTAATGGATATCTCGGTTCGTTTGTTGCGCATACGATGATTACGCTCAACGTCCGCGAACAAACAACAACACTTGCGGAGCATAGAATCTATGGAGAATACAGTGGTCTTGAGCGCGGTGCTGAAACATCAACTCAATCGGGATGGCGTGCCATACCAAACCCTGACCATTTAGCCAATATGCAAAGCGCAGGAGAGCAACCACCAATGGATTCGCCTGACATGGGTGGAGCTCAAAATCCTTTTCCTGAAATTAATGTAGGATTCGGGTTTGACATGCCAGACCTTGATTTTGGTGCTAACCCAACTTCACCAGGTGCAAGAAACGCAGGCATGGAAGTTAGTCTATTTGATTTTGCTACCATTAGCATAAGTGACACGATGGTTGCTATTTCGGTGGGTATTCCGCTACCTACTCCTAACGATAGAAAAAGGGAAACAACAGCCAATAGAGACACCGATGGTAATTGGGCAACCGAAAGGGGTAAATGGAAAGCAGGCTCATCATCGCAGCAGGGAAATATAATGGCTGTGGAAACCTTTGTATATGGAGTCCGAGCCGGGTATAGCGTTCCCAGCTTAAACCAGTTGAACAGGGCTTTTGATGAACTTGACAATATAGATAATCTTAGGGGCGGTAAAGGAAAAATCAGTTCTCAAAAGTTTTCCGTTAGTCTTAACATGCAAATAGGGGTCATCTTTAGATTTGATGAAGCCCGCAATCAATTTAGCTTTAGTCAAGCATCAATTGCAGTAACAGGAACACTTGAGTTCAAATTTAACAAACGCTTTATTAAGTTCCCGCCACTTTATATTTTCTTAAAAGTTAAGGTTGAGCTTGAAGTGTCAACAGGCTTAACAGTAGACCGAGAAATAAGGGAAAGACCCAACGCGAGGTCTCTCGTATCGAATGAGTTTATTCCCGCTGGTCAAACAAGAAGAATACCCATTGATTACCGCGCTGTAAATATCGTTTTCGATGGAACTGCTGAAATTAGTTCAACGATACCCTATAGCATGACCAGAAGGGTAAATTCTACGCTAACAACAGCTGATGGTAAAACCAACACGCGGTCTTTTGTGTTGTCATCGAGATATCCCAACGAACGCTTATCTCAAAGGCGATATTTAGAAATTACTGCAATAACAGATATAACCGTTTCATCAATTAGAGAAGCGATACATTCTGACAGCAGAGTATTGTGGAATGGCATAAGACTTGCCCCAAGTGTTTTCGTTGAGTTTGGTGCTGGACTTGGTGTGCCGTTGTTCAATGTCGAGCTATTTATTAATGTCAAAGTATCAGCCTCGTTCCAATTTGGTGCTATGTATTTACATTACACGGGCAACGCAAATGTAGTGGGTCATTGGGATACCAGAATAAACCCTGCAAGAGTTGAAGAATTTAAGGTGACCGCTGGTGTGGGTCTGCGAGTAACGTTGCTATTCTTCTCATTTTCAATAGATGCAGTTAGATTTACATTGAAATATGACGGCGATAAATCACCAGGCGACCGTTGGAGTACACAATGGAGTGCGTTTGGTGTTCCGCTTGGGCGAGCGGGAGCAATAGGTAGCGGAAGTGGACCTCGCCTGATGATGCCTCAAATGCCATCAACTACGCTAACTACGCATTCGGCAGAATTTAATGCCGGTGGGTATCAAAGTTTTGCCCCGCTTGCATTTACCCCAGTCGGACGTGATGTTCCGTTCCAGCTTTCACGACATGCAAATAACAGCGGTGATGCTTTTAGCTTGATTACTGGTGGACACTTAGGTTTTGATTCGCGTGTCGTGTATGTAAACGGAAGAAACTACCTTATTTACACATTCGGTAGAACCAATGTCGCAAACGCAATAGATGCAACCCACTTGTACATGTCTCAAATTTTAGTTGCGCCCAGCACGGAAAGTTATGGGCTTGTTCACCCCGCTTTTGGGCGTATCGAGAATATTGAGTACGAACATGAAGACCCATTTTCACCATTGAATGCGCCAAACAGGATACCAATTGATATTGGAGAAAGCGGTATTGATATGGCAGGCGACCTTGATTTTGATGTTTGGGTAAGCGGGTACTACATCTATGTTGCATGGGTGTCTTATGCTGAACCATTGAAATCTGTACCGGAGCCGGTAGAACCTTCTGAAGAGTTTGATGCCGACATGACCATTTATAACTTCGAGTCATTTAACCCTGAAAGCGAAAGACCAGATGTGGTTACAATGCCCACGCATCCGGATTTTTCACAATTTGGCATTGAAGATTTAGATGATTGCAACTGCGCTTTGCCTATTGAGGATTGCGAGCATGTAGCTTTCACGAACCCTTTAAACGATGATGAAACTAGGTATATGACACCAGATGAAATAATCGCCTTTGAGTTCCTTGTTGATTTTTATCTGAATGAGAGGGCGCTTTATGAAGATTTCTTGGGAGAACTTTATCTATTCAATGCAAGATTAGAACTATTTACGCTGTGGCAGACATATTTCTTAACACATATAAGCCGCAACAGATATTATCAATATCTGCTTACTAACACAGCTGCCAACACGGAAATAAGACAAGCGCGTTTTAATGTTATTGATGGCACTGAGTTTTCAACACATGAAGCAGTAGGTCCTGCATCAGATGATGGCGACATATGGCAAAACTTTTCTCCAAGAGGTGCAAGTGGCGGAAGTACAGTATTTTATGCGCGAGCCATGATGCCTGATGCGATATGGTTAGCTGAGCAAGATGCGGCTTTCAATGAATATCTGCTCACAATTCACCCAAATACTGGCGACTTTCAAATGGACGTGTTTTCGCGGGATGTTCGCGATTTCAGACACATGATTCAACGGTCAACAAGGGAATTGTTCGGGTATCAAAATTACCTTCGTGCGATAATCGAAGGCAACGCAATACCACTTGCCATACCGCACGGACAGATAATTGACAGCCTAGAAGTTTCGTTTAGCAATGGTATATATTATGTTGCATTTATAACGACGGAAGATGAGTTGCTGCATAACAACACCACCCAACGTGTTACTCGCCGATTACACTTGACAACGTTTAATCCTTCTACATCTGTAAATGGCGCATGGGGTGAAGTAATGCTCTTGCGTACCATAAGAGATTATGATGAAAACTATGTTGGTGGTCAGTTGCGAGATGGCGTTTATAGTGGTGGTGCAATTGTTGAGCGCATTGCTGACCCACATTTTGGGAACTTGAATTTCTTGCACGGCAGATTAGGCGAGATGACAGGCGTATGGGAAGGGTTCCCTGTTGCGTTTACGCCATTCTCAGCGCAAGCTATTGTGTCAGAAAACTTTATGTTGTTTGATATGAACGGTTCAACCTACATTATCCCTTACGCTTCACTAAGAAGTATTGTAGCACGCGAAGGAGGTTATATAATCCCGTTCTTCACCCCTCCGTATACTGAACAAGCAGATGGGACTTTTGCACGCGATTATACAACGGGGCGCACAAATGTAACCATTGGTGCAGATGGTGCTGGAAACATTGCAGCGATATACACGCACGCTGTACCATCTACGATGAATAATGCAATCTTTTTAACAATGTTCGACCCCTATATCCTTGAATGGGGCGTTGGTACGATGCTCGCTATGCAAGATATGGATGTGCATGAATCAAGCATTAGAGAAGGCTGGTCTCAAGAATATACAGAACGAGCATTCTTAGCCAACTACGAAACATTTTCTTTCGACAATTTGCAAATGGCGTTTGGGCGTCCTCGCCAGTATGAAGATGGTGTAGTTAGCGATGCGGGTTCAGTTCTTTTAATAACTCAGGGCACATTGACACAATTAGAGGTTTTTGAGGGTCTCGAGGGTCTCGAGGTCATGCCAAGGCGTGATTTTGACCATAATGGCGACCTAATCTTGCCAGCCGTGGGAACGTTTGCATTAAGTTTTGATGCTGGCACAACAGGTATAGGAGAAGACTTCCTCGTTTTTATCGAAAACAATTTTAGTGGTCAAAACCCGATAACATTTGCCTTTGGTTTTACCAACACCGGAACGCGAGCTATCCGAGGTACTCCAAGCACACCAATAACCGCCCATTTGCGTTTGATGGGCGCACCAGGGCAAACAACTTTAGATGCAGGAGTGATAGCCAGCTTTAATATTTATGAAAATATTCTTTCTGGGCAGGATGTTCTTCTCGGTGGAAGTGCTATTTTGACGGGTTTAATACCCGGGGGCAGTTATTTCTATATTGCTATAGAGGAACACTATACGATAACCGAAAGACTTAGTGCTTCTACGTTATTGATTGAAGATTCGCAGGTGATTGGGTACACGTTTGCTGTTCTCGATGCGCCCGACCTTGGCTTTGAACACTTTTCACTAACGGGTATGGGTATTAATGATAACGGCATGGCGATTGTTGAAGTAGACATGCTAATTAGTAATCGTGGTTCAATAGTTGCCAACGATGTTTTCGTTCAGTTTAGTTATGAACACAGCAGAAACCAAGAAACTGGCGAAACGATATTTATGCCTCTCGATATAACCACTGCCGAATTGAATACAGGTTTGCAAATCCCTCTTGCAAGATTTTTAGCTTTTAACACCGACGACCTCGCAAGAAGACGTAATGGCGAATATGTATTACAAGATTCATTCGGACAAGGGAGTATCAGTCCTAATTATGGGCGTAGGGTTACAGGTCAAATATTTGTTTCAGATGATGTGTTTAGATCATTGGCTACGGGTAGCTTGCATTTACGTGTGGAGTTGTTTACCGGTGATGACGTGCAAGGGATTATATCGGACGGAATCATTCAACTGATATATTCCCCCGAACAAAACAGGGCTAATAATGTGCGCTCGTCGCATATCGACCATTTTACAGCGTTCACAGCTGCCAGAAACTTAACACTTACTCCTGGTAACACGATGCGTCTGCCAGTTCGTATAAGCTCCACAACTGATGTCGCTCCATTTATCGTTGCAGAGGAAATCGGCAATGACACTGACAGCGAACGAAACCTGGGCGTTTTAAACTTCATCCCGGGTGAATTTGTAAATGGTCAAATGACAGGAACCCTTGTCATTGCCCCATCAACCGATGAAATGGCTACAGGACGAATCCATCTCAGAGATGTAAATACAAATTCATTGCACATTATAAATTACCGTATACGTGATTTCGGCGAAGGTATAGACATTTTCCGCGATAATGAATTTTTCCGTTTCTACAATAGAGATGTCGTTATTGGCGGCGTGGTTATTCCTGAAAGATTTGATGAAAGGGCTCCTCGTGCTACGCAACGTTGGCATTTTGATACATTCGCACCTACATGGGGGCGTACAGTAGGCGACCAACCTATGCAGAACAATCCGCCGCTCAACAATCAACTGGCGATTGGGCAAAGGGATGCATATTTTATCTTTACATCGGTTGCAGAAAGTATACAGTTCTATTTCCAGGGTGAAATAGAAATCACAAGTGATATTACAAATCCAAGGGTATTTACACTGCCGGGACCTGATGGATTAATTTATGTAGACGTGTTTTTTGGTGAAAATCCAAACAACCTACCGTTTGAAGTAAAAGTGCGGGTTTTATCTCCAACTGCTATTTTTGACCGTATTATTGAACGTTATGCTGGTGGTCAGCTACCATTGCCTAGACATGAACTTTTTGCTCCGCACATATTATGGAGCCGAAACTTCCCGACATCAGGTGAAGTAGCTGATGGCACGAACCTTGATTTTACGCTGTATGTATTGTCTTCTGGAGGCATCGGCTCAGTAATTATAGGTGGTGAACCGAGGTTTGGCTTTGCTGATACCGACAGGTTGTTGCCATTCACACAACGGTTTAATGCAAACATTCCGCAAACATTCACAGCGGTTGCTACAAGTTTAGGTGGTGAAAGAGTTGTATCTGGCGTATTTGTAGATTGGTTTGAAGAAAATCCAATTGGGACAAATGGAGATGTGCCTATTCTTGATGTGTTTTTCACACTTAACGAAGATACCGCCCGTCTTGAAGTTGATGGATACTGGCAACCCTCTGGAAGAGATAATGTTTTCCTTAATGTAAATGTTGCTTATGCTCACAGTATAATTAAATCAATGGTCGTATACGCAATAACATTTGATGATGACGGTAATATTGTACGCTCGTCGATAAATCAAGCTGATGGTCGTGATGGCGTGTTTAACATCAGAAACAATGGTATATTTGAAGTTTATGTAACAGCGCAAGATGGCACATGGGCGCGTACTATAATTGAGATGCGTCGTATTGATGCTTCAATACCCATTGTAAATCTTATCTTCCGTAATAATGAGGATGACAGATTTAGTGGCTTTTTGGAATGGAGCGCTCGTAAAGACCCTGTAGACCTGCATTCGCCGTTAAACGGAATTATGTTATCAGACATCAACGTTGACAGAGTTTATCATAATCCTGTAGGTAGCCGAATCGCCGATGGCATTATAGCAGTACACTTTTCTGGCAGATATGTGCTAGAAGTAGAAGATACAGTTGGCAATACTAACAGCGTTTTTGTTGACGTTCGTGATTTGCCAATCAATCTTGGCGACCCGGACGCTGTGTTTGTCATAAATGCGTGGCAACAAAGCCGTGATAACGGTGCAGTTTCTATCGACTATAGCAATATTACAGGTGGCCATTTCGACCCAGATGCTTTGATGAATCGCCGTGTGCTTATTGGACAATACCAGCACGCCTTGATACCAAGGAACGAAGCCATGTTGTCAACCCAGAGTGGTTTTTACAGCTGGATGACACAAATATTAGCAGATGATGGTTTGTGGATTGATGCCAGAGATAGCCATATAGGATTGCCCCCTGGCGAATATATGTTATTTGTGAGGGATGCCTTGGACTCGCTCAATGTAAGTGTTATCGCATATCAGCACATTGTCGTGCTTGATACTGCTATTGATTTTGACACGCTAGTGCAACGTGCCAATGCAGCATTTGATGCTGATGTTACAGCACGCGGCGGAAAATTCATGACAGGTCTATATGAGTTTGCTATTTTGCCGCAACTGTACTTGGATACCCCGATGGTCGCGATACACGAATTAGAAAATTACGGAGCAGTTTGGCAAATTGGTAATAATCCACTTTACCATCAAAACATCTTCTCCAGTATAAATGCGGGAACTCATCAAGTAGCAGTACGCGAGTTAATGTTGAGTGAAGCCGAGTACCATGCATTTAGAACAGCACAAGGAAATCTTCTAGATGCGCGGGTGCGTCATAATGCCGCCATTGAGGCTTTAACCCCCGATGCACTCGAAAACGCTATACTAGATTACGCTCAGCTAATTTTAGCGCAATTGGATTTGTGGCGTGACTATCCCACTGTTGAAAATGAACGAAGCTTCTTTGAACTAATAGAAAATGATGCAACAGTAATTGCAACCTTAAGTTCTTGGGATTCGGCACGGGTTACCGGCGATGAGGAATTAATTGATGTAACTTATAGTACATTTGTAAATGCAGTAATGACGTTGGCAGAAAGGGTTGCCGCATCAGCAATAGATGATGAACTGATGGATGCGCAAAATAATTTAGCTTTATCGGAAATTGCGTTTAACGATTTATTGCCATTATTAGGTGCTTCTTCAAGTGGAATTTACACCGCCAACCCTGAATTTTGGTTTAATGCAAAAACAGACGTTGTGGAAGCACTACCCACTACGGGTGTCATGAGAGTTTCTATTACTTCGGAACTCGTGCCGGGTGGCCCCAGACAACCACCAGGAACGCGATTCGTTATTCAATTTGTCGGCGTAAACTTTGGTCCCGGGTCAACCGTTGAGTTCCACAAGGCTGGTGCCAACCGCACTGCGCAATACATCGGAAACGGCGTTCTCGAATGGAGCGGAGTGCTTGTCGGTATCGCCGAGGGTTCCACATTTAATGTCGAATCTGTGCGCCATAACAATCAAGTAGCTGACCTCATTTTTGTTGATGCAGTCGTGAGTGGACGAAGAATTTTCGATGTGAAGACGTCAAACTCAATAACGCTTACGCATTTTCAATTCGGCGATGTCCGGGGTAATTAATTACGTTTTAGTCATTAATCGTAGCGGGTTGCATTTGCGATAACTGTGTCAGGCAGGAATGCTGATGGTAGTTCTGCCTGACACAGATCATTATATGCAAAATTAACGATACAAAACGAGGAAGGGCAATAATGTCAAATATGGTCGTTCGTACAAATATAAACTCCTTAAATGCTCATAGGAAAATGAGAGGGGTTGGTATCGCACAATCAAGAGCAAGCCAAAGGCTTTCATCAGGGTTTCGTATTAATTCAGCTTCTGATGATGCCGCTGGGTTAGCGATTTCTGAAAAAATGAGAGCGCAAATTCGGGGGCTTAACCAAGCCAGTCGCAATGCACAAGATGGAATATCATTAATTCAAACTGCCGAGGGTGGTGTTTCAACGATTAATGACATGGTTATCCGTATACGTGAATTGGTAATTCAAGCCGCTAACGATACCTATACAATTGAAGATAGGCAAAAAATTCAATTAGAAATTGACCAAATATTGTCAGAAATCGATTCTGTTGCACGAAGAACCGAATTTAATACAATGCCATTATTAGACGGGAGTTTTTCGGCTAATTTTACAGTAACACCTATGCCTCCGCAGAATTACGTGTTGAACAGCGGGCGAGGTAGTGTAGATTCGATATTTAATAACCCAACACTTCAAGGCATGGTTTTATCACCAAGTTTTAATTTCGACTTTTTTGATTTTTGGGACCCGATGGTGAACCCTGTTGTACTTGACATAGACGCGCCCCCTGGTGGAACAGAACAAGTTATGGTTGACCTCGCATGGGGTGTGCTAGAACATGACCCTAGTTTCGATAGCTTTATACAAAATGTAATGTTTGAACCCGACGGAAATATTTCTGAGGTCAATCTTCAACATTTTATAAATACAATGCAAGCCGCCTTGCGTTCTGAAATTGCAATAACTGAAGATTTTCTAGGACGCGACCTAGGTTCGGCACATATAATTTTTGACGTAGATGTAGATGGGCGAGTAATTGTTGGTTTCCCAGATGCACCTTTTACATTGACATATATTGGACCAACTGGCGGGTTAGATGACCCAAACAACTTTAATTCAGTATTTTTTGTTAATCTTTTAAACGATGCAGGATTCGATGCGGGATGGAATTTAAGTGATCCTACAAACGGAGGTATCAATACGGCTAATCGCCCAATGACTGAGGGAGACGATTTGCCGCCAGCAGATGGGTCAAGGCGACCTTTGTGGTTCCAAATAGGTGCTAACTCTGGGCAAGGTGTAACACTATCAATTGAAGCAATGCACACACAGGCACTAGGTTTGCGCGACCCAAACATATCAGTGGTCAGTGATTCTGGATTCGAAATTTCGAGTGAAGTTATACGATTAGATGGTGCGCTTTCACATGCATCTGGACAGCGAGCAATGCTTGGTGCAATGCAGAACCGATTAGAATTTACAGTAAACAGCTTGGATATCGCCAGTGAAAATCTTTCAGAAACTAATTCACGCATTCGGGATGTTGACATGGCTAAAGAAATGATGGTATTTACAAAGGCAAATGTATTAATACAAGCAGCAACTTCTATGCTTGCACAATCGAATCAAGCTCCCAATACTTTGATTGAATTATTACGATAAAACATCAAGAAAGGCTCTGTCAAATTCAAAATGCACGTAAAGCAAATAAATGTGTGCGAGCGTTAATCTCAGTGCGTGTAATGCGTTTATAATAGCATAAATCGACAGGGGGCTATAAGCATGGTAGAATGCTTCCATGGCATATGACGCGAGATTTCGAATTGATTCGCTATAACTTGCGCTAATAGCCTGTAAACGACACTACGCCCTAGTGCAAAAAAAGACCAAACAAAGACCACAACCATAAAAAATGATTGTGGCTAGGTCGAAAGAATGTTGAGTTTACAGGCTTTCGAGGTTATTATGGGTTAACTGCTCCCGATTTTTGAAAAAATAACATAGGGTCTGCTTTTGCAAGCTCCCTTGCCATTAAATTGTCTAAGGTTACATAGGTTCTGCTTTGTTCTTTAGAAAGATAGCGAAGCTATGGTAGTTTTACCCACCTGCCTTGCCCCCGTAACCAAGACAGTCTTAAAAAACCGCTCATATTCTTAGAAATTTTCGTTCCGCATGACGTTCAATGTAATGCATATTCACCTCATATTTTGTGTCAATATGAAGTACACTTTATTTCATCATGGTTTTTTGAAGGGCGCAAATAAAAACAATCTTTTTTCAACCAACAAAACCCCCTTGACGGCGTTTATCGTTTAAGCGTATACTCCCTATGTTGAACAAAGGCGTTCACTTAAAGTTATAACCCCTGCGGGGTGTGTGACTTTGGGTGAGCGCCTTTTTTTGTGGAGTGTGTGAGGAGGCAAGCGATGCACGAAAGCTATGAAAATCCGCTGTGCAGGCGGTATGCAAGCCCGCAAATGCAATATATTTTTTCCGATGCGAATAAATTTGGTATGTGGCGCAGGCTGTGGGTGGCGTTGGCGCAGGGGCAACGGGAGTTGGGCTTGGATATAAGCGAGGCGCAAATTGCGCAAATGCAGACATATGTTAGTGATATTGATTACGAAGCGGCCGCGATGTTTGAGCGTGAAATTCGACACGATGTAATGGCGCATATTAAAGCATATGCGGTGCAATGCCCCCTTGCTGCGCCCATAATTCATCTTGGGGCAACGTCCTGTTATGTTGGGGACAATACGGACTTGATTTTGTTACGGGACGCGCTGCTTCGGGTAAAGGGGCTGCTGCTTGGGGCGATGGGCGCGCTTAGTGATTTTGCGGACGCGCACAAAGGGCTTGCGTGCCTTGGGTATACGCATTTTCAAGCGGCGCAGCCTACGACGTTGGGTAAGCGGGCAACCTTGTGGTTACAGGATTTATTATTTGACTTTGAGCAAATTGAATTTGCGCTGGAAGGCTTAAAGCTGCTGGGTTGCCGCGGTACAACGGGTACGGGGGCAAGCTTTCTCGCGCTGTTTGATGGCGATGATGAAAAAGTAAAGGCGCTGGAGCGCGGTATTGCACAGCGCTTTGGGTTCGATGCGGTGTACGCGGTAAGCGGGCAAACATATTCCCGCAAGGTGGATTTTTTGGTGCTTTCTGTGCTTTCTGGCATTGCGCAAAGTGCGTATAAATTTTCCAATGATGTACGGCTGATGGCGCATTTGAAAGAGGTTGACGAGCCGTTTGAAGCGGGGCAGGTGGGCTCCAGCGCCATGGCGTATAAGCGCAACCCCATGCGAAGCGAGCGTATTGCATCGCTGGCGCGGTTGGTGATAAACCACGCGCAAAACCCTGCATGGACAGCCGCAAGCCAATGGTTTGAGCGCACATTAGACGATTCCGCCAACCGCCGCATTGTCTTGCCAGAAGCCTTTTTAGCCGTTGACGGCATACTTGGGCTTGTGACCAATATCGTGCGCGGGCTAACGGTTCACCCCAAAATGATTGAAAAGCATTTGCGAGAGGAATTACCCTTTATTGCAACGGAAAACATGTTGATGCACTGCGTAAAAAAGGGCGGCGACCGCCAAGCTTTGCACGAAAAAATCCGCGTACACTCCCTCGCTGCCGCCCAGCGGATAAAAGAAGAAGGCGCGGAAAATGACCTGTTGCAACGCCTGGCAGGCGATAACGCGTTCAATTTGAATGAAGCCGATTTGCAAAACATTTTAACCACCCAAAACTTTACAGGACGCGCCCAAGCCCAAACCGAGGAATTTTTAACACAGGTAAAAGTGGTGTTGGGAACAAATAAAGATTACTTATGCGACGATGTTGAAATAAAAATCTAAATCTAGGGAGGCAAATTTATGCACACAGCCGTTGTAGGCATTAACTGGGGCGACGAAGGTAAAGGGCGTATGGTGGATTTATTATGCGCCGAGTATGATATAATTTGCCGTTATCAAGGCGGTAACAACGCAGGGCATACGGTGATTAATGACCGAGGTAAGTTTGTATTAAACCTGCTTCCGTCGGGCATTCTGCGGGCAGATGCGGTAAACATAATGGGCGCGGGTATGGTCATTGACCTTGCGCACTTGGTAAAAGAAATAGAATCGCTTAGTCAGCAAGGGGTGAAGATTTTTCCAAAAAACTTGAAAATAAGCGACAAAGCATTTGTATGTATGCCGTGGCATGTAGCACAAGATGTGCTGGAAGAAGAGCGGTTGGGTGATAAAAAATACGGCTCTACACGGCGCGGTATTGCCCCTGTATATGGGGACAAATATATGAAAAAAGGCATACGCATGGGCGACCTTGCGCACCCGAAAATTTTAGAAGAAACCTTGCAAGAATTACTGGCGTACAAACTTCAAATGCTGAGCGGATACGGGTATAAGGAAAGCACCGCAAGCATTACCCGCTGGGTAAGCGAGTATGGGGAAAAATTGCAGCCATTTGTAGCCGATACAGGCGCGTTTTTGCAAGAAGCGGCGCAAACAGGCAAGGCTATTCTTTACGAAGCGCAGTTGGGTGCATTGCGGGACATAGATTATGGAATTTATCCGTTTACTACTTCTTCCAATACGCTTGCGGCGTATGCGCCAATAGGCGCGGGCTTGCCGTCGGCGCGGCTGGACAAAGTGATAGGCGTGATGAAGGCATATTCCAGTTGCGTGGGCGAAGGACCGTTTACGGCAGAAATTTTTGGCGAAGAAGCCGAAGCCCTGCGAAAATGGGGCGCGGAATACGGCGCGGCAACGGGGCGCCCCCGCCGTGTGGGCGGGTTTGACATTCCCGCAAGCCGTTACGGGGTGCAGGTACAGGGCGCAACCGAACTGGCGCTTACCAAGTTGGATGTGCTTGCAGGGTACGAGAAAATCCCCGTTTGCATAGCGTATGAAGTAAACGGCAAGGTTACGCGTGACTTCCCAACGGGGGAAAGCTTGCGCAGCGCAAAGCCTGTGTATGAATACTGGGAGGGCTTTAGTGCAGACATTTCCCACTGCCGAACCCCCGAAGATTTGCCCGCTTCTGCCCTTGCCTATGTGCGTAAGCTTGAAGATGCGGTACAATGTCCCATCACATATGTATCGGTAGGCGCAGGGCGGGAGGATTATTTGCGCCTGCGCTAACGGGAGGGCTATATGGAAAGCACAAAAAACGAAATTCTTAGCTTTATCACCGAGCATGACGTAAAATTTGTGCGCCTTGGTTTTTGCGATGTGTACGGCAACCAAAAGAACATTGCTATTTTAGCCGAGGATTTGCCCAACGCGTTTGAAAACGGTATCGAATTTAACGGCGCATTGGTAAAGGGCTTTGATGCAAATGCGCATCCGCTTCGGCTTTTCCCCGATGCGGCTACGCTCACGGTGCTGCCATGGCGCCCCTTCCCGGGGCGCACGGCGCGTTTCTTCTGCGACATTAAAAACGAGGACGGCACGCCCTATGCAAAGGACAGCCGTGCGGCGCTAAAGCGCTTGCAAACGAATGCCCTTGTGGGTATTGACTGTACCTTCCGTTTATACGAAACCAACGCAGAGGGCGCACCTACGCAAAAACCCATCGACGAGGGGGGCTATCTTGATATCGCCCCGCTGGATAAGGGGGAGGACATTCGGCGCGAAATTTGCGTTACGCTGGAAGAAATGGGCATAAAAATTGTCACCGCCTTCCACGGGCAGCACCACGGGCAAAATGAAATTACGCTGCAATCCGCAGACGCGCTCACCGGCGCAGACAATTATCTTGTTTGCAAAACAGTGGTGCAAAAAATAGCATCGCGCAACGGTATGTATGCCTGTTTTGCAGACGGCATGTATATCCGCAAAAACGGACAGCGCTTACACCAAACCGAACCCAACCCCTATATGGCAATTAAAACATGTTTTGCCTAGTAGCTTCCGACAATAATACCCGCGCGGGCGTTTTTGCCAAGCTGCTAAAGCAAGCATATGCCGATGCGCAAATTATTACCGTACACACCTGCGGGGAAGCGCGGCGGGTCTTGCTTTCACGGGATTTTGTGCAGGTAATTATAGACGCACCCTTGCGGGACGAAAACGGCGAAGCCCTCTCGCGTCATGTAAAGCGCAAGGGGCTTTCGCAGGTGATTTTATGCGTGCCCTATGTTTTTTTCGACGAAGCAAGCGCGTTATGCGAAAATGAGGGCGTGCTTATGGTGGCAAAGCCCTTCGACGTGCAGGGCATTTGGACGGCGGTAAAGTTAGCAAAATCCGCGCAGCACAACCAAAGTGCAACCCGCGAAAACGATGCAAAAATGGCGCAGAAGCTTAAGGACATTCGGTTAGTTGACCGTGCAAAACGTTTATTGATTTCCTGCGAAAATATGACCGAGCAGGAAGCGCACCGCCATATAGAAAAACAAGCAATGGACGCGCGTTGCACCAAGCGCGCCGCCGCACAGGAGGTAATTAACCGATATGAACCTTCCCTTTAGTAAAATGCATGGCTGCGGAAATGATTATGTATGTATAGACGGCTTTAAAAATACGGTAGAACTCACGCCCGCCTTTGTACGTAAGCTGGCAAACCGGCACTACGGCATTGGGGCGGACGGGGTGGTGCTTATTGCGCCTTCCGACGAAGCGGACGCGCTGATGCGCATGTTTAACCCCGACGGAAGCGAAAGTAATATGTGCGGTAACGCCATACGTTGTACGGCAAAATATGTATATGAGGCGGGTTATGCTACGCAAAAAGAAATGAAAATTGAAACGCGGAGCGGTATTAAACCCATTTGCGTTACGGTGGAAGATAACCAAGTAACCCACGCAATGGTAAATATGGGACAGGCGGCTTTTTCGTCGGACAGTCTTGAACTAAACGGCACGTCGCACCTCTTTACCCGTGTAGATATGGGCAACCCTCACGCGGTATTTTTCTGCGATGATGTTGACAATTTTCCCGTTGCGGAAATGGGTAAGCAAATAGAAATGCACCCCGCTTTCCCCCGGCGCACCAATGTAGAATTTGCGCAAATTACGGGCAAAAATAAATTAAAATTGCGTGTGTGGGAACGGGGCGCAGGCGAAACCCTTGCCTGCGGTACGGGCACATGCGCCGCCGCCGTTGCTGCCGTGGAAAATGGCTTTTGCGATGAAAATACAGACATTGCCGTTACATTGCGGGGCGGGGAGCTTACTATTTGTTACACGCGTGACCGTGTGACCATGCACGGGGAATGCATATTTGTATTTAACGGGGTGATAGCAATATGACGCGGTTTATTTTTATTACGGGAGGCGTAGTTTCGGGATTGGGGAAGGGTATTACCGCCGCAAGCCTGGGCAGGTTGTTAAAAATGCGCGGGCTTCGCGTTACGGCGCAGAAGTTAGACCCCTACATGAACATTGACCCGGGCACAATGAGCCCTTTACAGCACGGCGAAGTTTTTGTCACCGAGGACGGTGCAGAAACCGACCTGGACCTGGGGCATTACGAGCGTTTTATCGACGAAAATTTGCACAAGCACAGCAACCTCACTTCGGGCAAGGTTTATGCAAGCGTGCTGGCAAGGGAGCGTGACGGCGGTTATTTAGGCGGCACGGTGCAAATGATACCCCACGTAACGGGCGCGATAAAAGACTTTATTTACGCGGCGGCGCAGCACGAAGTGGACGTACTTATCAGCGAAATCGGCGGAACGGTAGGCGATATGGAGAGTGAACCCTTCTTGGAAGCGGCGCGGCAAATTGCGCAGGAAAATGAACATAGCTGTTTATTCATTCATGTAACCCTTGTGCCGTATTTAAAATCGTCGGGGGAGTTTAAGACCAAGCCCACCCAGCATTCCGTTAAATTATTGCGTTCCATGGGCATTACGCCAAATGTGATTGTGCTGCGTTCGGAAAAAAGCGTGCCCGACACCGCGCGGGCAAAAATTGCCCATTTATGCAACATTAAACCCCATTGCATTGTGGAAAATACAAACGTTGCCTCGCTGTACGAAGCACCGCTAATGCTAAGCAAGAACGGCTTAGACGATGCCGTATGTCGTACATTACGCTTGGAAACACCCCCGCCCAATTTCACGGAATGGCAGTGCTTAATGCATAAAATCGCATCGCGTACAAAAACAATTACCATCGGCATTGCGGGGAAGTATATCCAACTGCGCGATGCTTACCTCTCTATTGCGGAAAGCCTGCATCACGCGGGTTTTGCCCTGGGCGCGTATGTAGAAATTAAATGGATAGACAGCGAAAGCATTTCCGAAGAAAGCGTATCTACTCAATTAAGCGGGTTGGACGGCTTAATTATCCCGGGCGGGTTTGGCGAACGCGGTATTGAAGGAAAAATCCTCGCCTGCCGTTACGCGCGGGAGAATAATTTGCCGTTTTTGGGCATTTGTATGGGAATGCAGGTCGCCGTTATTGAATACGCACGGCATGTATGCGGTTTAAAGGGCGCCCATTCCACCGAATGCGACCCGCATACCCCGCACCCCGTCATTCACCTAATGTCCGACCAAGCGGGCAAGGAAAACAGCGGCGGTACGCTACGCCTTGGTGCGTATCCGTGTACCACCGCAACGGATTCGCACCTTCGCGCCCTATATAATACTGCAGAAATAAGCGAACGCCACCGCCACCGCTACGAGTTTAACAATGCCTACCGCCAAGCCCTTACGGAAAAGGGGCTTTCCCTATGCGGCATTTCCCCCGACGAAACGCTGGTAGAAGCGGTAGAAGTCCCTTCCGCCCGCTTTCACATCGGCGTGCAATACCACCCCGAATTTAAAAGCCGTCCCAACAAGGCACACCCGTTGTTTGTGGGACTGTTGGAGGCTTCCCATGAAAATGAATGCTAATTATGAAAATTTACAGGACAGCTATCTCTTTGCGCGTATCGGGCAAAAAGTGCGTGAATACAAGGCAAAAAACCCTAATGCAGATGTGATTAGCCTGGGTATTGGCGATGTAACGCTTCCTCTTGCGCCCGCCGTTATTGAAGCAATGCAGCGCGCCGTAGCAGAAATGGCGCACGAAAAAACCTTCCGCGGATACGGCGATTATCAAGGCGAAATTTTCCTACGCGAAGCGGTGCAAAATTATTACGCAGGCAAAAATGTTCAACTGGAATTGGACGAAATTTTTATCAGCGACGGCGCAAAAAGCGACTGCGGAAATTTGCTGGACATTTTTGAATGCCCCTGCACCGCGCTTATCCCTGCGCCCGTATACCCCGTATATGTAGACACCAACATTATGGCAGGCAACCGCATCGTCTACGCTAACGGCAGCGAGGAAAATCACTTCCTTCCCATGCCCGACTACGCAGTAGATACAAACCTCATTTACCTTTGCTCGCCCAACAACCCAACGGGGGCGGTGTATTCCCATGCTCAGTTGGAAGCATGGGTTAACTACGCGCTGGAAAAGGACGCCGTTATCCTATTTGACGGCGCATATGAAATTTTTGTACAGGACGAATTACCCACCAGCATATTTCAAATACCCCGCGCCCGCGAATGCGCCATCGAGATTTGCTCCTTCTCTAAAACGGCGGGCTTTACGGGAACGCGTTGCGGGTATACGGTTATTCCCAGTGCCTTACAACGTGGCGGCGTATCGTTAAATAAAATGTGGCTGCGTCGCCAAACCACCAAGTTTAACGGCGTTTCCTATATCACGCAGCGGGGGGCGGAAGCCGCCCTCTCCCCAACGGGGCTAACGCAAATCAAGGAAAATATCCGCTACTACCAACAAAACGCCCGGCTTATATTAGATGCGATGCGCGCCCGTAATATCCCCTGCATCGGTGGGCAAAACGCGCCTTATGTATGGCTAAAATGCCCACAAGTGGCAAGCTCCGCAGAAACTCGCCATACCTCGTGGGCATTCTTTGACCATCTTTTAGAAAGTGCAAACATCGTTGGCACACCGGGCGAAGGCTTTGGGTTGGACGGTTACTTCCGCCTATCCGCCTTCGCAAAGCGTGAAAACGTACTGCGCGCCATGGAGCGCTTTCCTACAGCATAATACAAATTAAGCCGCCGCTGCCCTCGTTAATAATTTTTTGCAGGGTTTCTTGGAATTTCATTTGCGCCGTTTCGGGCATACGGAATAATTTGTTTTGCAAGCCATCCCGCACCATCTCGTGCATAGACTTGCCAAACATATTCAATTCCCAAATACGCGAAGGGTCGTCTGCCATTTCCTCGTTGATGTAGGCGATAAGGTCGTTGGACTGGGTTTCGCTACCAACGAGGGGGCTAATTTCGGTTTCAATGTCGGCTTTTATAAGGTGAATGCTCGGGGCGCTTGCCTTAATTTTTACGCCAAATTTTGCGCCGTGTTTTACGAGTACGGGGGCTTCGAGGGTCATTTCTTCCACAGGCGGGTGAACAATGCCGTAGCCCTTGGTGTGTACTTCTTCCAACGCATTTTTAATTTTATCGTACTCGCGTTTGGCTTCCGCCAGGGTTTGGATGGTGGCGATAAGTTGATGCTCGCCTGCAATGTCCATGCCCGTGGTTTCCGACAGGATGCGGTAGAAGAGTCCGTCCTCTACGGAAAGGTCGATGTGCGCCGTGCCTTCGCCCAGCGCGATGCCTTCCAAGAAGGCTTTTTTCACAAACTCGTTGCCCTCCAGCAGGGGTACTTGCGCCTTCACTTCCCGCAGCTTGTGGATGCCCTGCACCATCTCCTTCACGGACTTGATGAAGCTCTGCTTCAGCCAATGAGTGAGGGGCAACGTTTCAATCCATTTGGGGTAATTGATACGAATTTCATTGATGGGAAATTCATACAGAACTTTTTCAATTAACCCGTGAATATCTTCGATTTTAAGTTGTGCGGCGTTTACCGCAACCACGGGTGCGCTGTGGCGCTCGGCAAGCTCGTCGCGCAGGGCTTCCGTCTCGGGGGAGAAGGGATTTTTCGAGTTAAGCAAAATCACAAAGGGCTTGTTGATATGCTTCAGCTCGCGGATTACCCGCTCTTCCGCTTCTACATAATCCCCACGGGGAATTTCCGCGATACTGCCGTCCGTCGTTAGCACAATGCCGATGGTGGAATGGTCGTTAATTACCTTTTTTGTGCCCATTTCCGCCGCTTCCGCGAAGGGGATTTTATCCTCTGCCCAGGGGGTGTTGACCATGCGGGGGGTGTCGGAGTCACTATCCATATGCCCATTCGCCCCCGGCACAAGGTAGCCCACGCAGTCAATCATGCGCACCTTAAAGGAAGCCACGTCGTCCAGCTTTACCTCCACCGCCTCGTTAGGCACAAACTTTGGCTCGGTGGTCATAATGGTTTTACCCGCGGCGCTTTGGGGCAATTCATCCTTTGCCCGTTGTGCGCCAAACTCATTTTCGATATTGGGAATGACCAGCAAATCCATAAAACGCTTGATAAACGTGGATTTGCCCGTGCGCACAGGGCCAACGACCCCTATGTAAATATCCCCTTGGGTGCGCTCCGCAATGTCGCGGTACAGGTCTTGGTATTGAATGTCCATAAAAAATCTCCCTTTCTTTCATATAATAGGTGCGATACGCGAAATTGTATCGGTACAATATCATATGAGCGGGGAAGGTGGGATATGCGTGGAAAATGTTTACAATACATATATTTACGGTATAATGAGCGTAAGATTATTTATAGGAAGTGTTAGGATAATGGAAAAAGCAAAAACATTAAAAGAGGTATACAACATTTTTCGTCCGTCAGCATTAACATTGAAAGAAAAAGATTTTTATCAAAAAACAGCAAAAATTAGAAACGGTAGGTCTTACGAAATGCACGCCTATCTATTTAACCGTATGGATGACAGCGACCGACGTGTTCATCAGCTTATGATAGGACATACGGGGTGCGGTAAATCAACCGAACTTTATATGTTAACCGGGAAGCTGGAAGATGTAAAAACGCCCTATATCATAATTGATGCAAAAGTGGATTTGGACTTCTTCACATTTACCTATATCGATATCATGGTAAAAATTGTAGAGGAACTGGCGAAATATGCAGATAAAAACGATATACCCATCAATGTAAAATTATTAGAAACATTTCAAGAAGCATTAAATACACAAACCACTGAGCAAATATTAACAGCGCAAAGCAGTGTAGAAATTGAGGCTGAAGCAAAGGCAGGCTTATCATTTTCATTTATTGCTAAGCTTGCTTCAAAAATAACGGCTTCTTTTAAAACAGGTTCGGGTATGAAGGAAACGCTTCGGCTTGAAATTAAGCCTAATATGTTGGCTATTACGGCTGCGGTTAATGAATTGTTGAAAGAAATTAATAAAAATAAACCCAATGTAAATAACATGGTTATTATTATAGACGAATTGGAAAAATGTAGCCCTGAAACGGTTCGCAAGCTGTTTGTTAATGATATAAACGCTATAACATCCATTAACACACATTTAATCATTTCTTGCCCGCTTAATCTTTATCGTTCTTCAGATGCGCCGATTTTTGAACCCCATTTTTCAAAACCGGATATTATGCCCATGATAAAAACACACGAAATTACACACGATTGCCCCCAAAAAAATAAACCTTACGACGAAGGCATTGCTATCGTTGAACAATTAGTTTTAAAAAGGGTAGATGCATCGTTTTTTGAAGAGGGCGTACTTCGTTATATAATCACTAAAGCAGGTGGCAACTTGCGTGACACCAGTTATATCATTGAAAACAGTGCGTTTGAAGCCATGATGAATGATAAGCATAAAATTGACATGATGTCCGTTGATATGATTATTAGGGACTTTGCTTCGGAGCGGTTTCTGCGCATTAACTTGAAAGAGTCAAAAAATGTGCTAAGAACCCTTTATTACCATGAAGACCATTCCCCACGGAATGATAAAGATTTGACCGATTTATTATTTGTTGGTGTGGTATTTGAATATAATGGCGAACGATGGGTTGACTTGCACCCCATCATTCGTGACCACCTCACCAAGCATGAACATGTGTTGAAAAATGGAAACGAATAAGACAAATGTTGAGCGGCTATATAAAAGGCTACGCTTAAATAACGGCAATGCCTTTTTTTTCGTCGTTTGCGATTCTATGGCATACCAACGTGAAATTGTTAGGGATTTGGGTGCTAGGTTCGATGAAAACGAAACGAGGAATATTGACTTTTATGATGTTGGCAGTGATTTCATTTTTTCAACGGCATTTTTGCGTTCACATGTGAATGAAAAAACGCGGGTGCTTTTCTTGGTTAATTTTAATATGGCAGTTGCACAATTAGAGGAGCAGGAATTTTTTCAAATCTTAAATTTATCCAGAGATAGTATAGCAGACATACACTGTGCCATCGTTTTTATGATGCCATTATATTTCCGTACAAAACTTGCGCGCACCGCGCCGGACTTTAACTCATTTGTACGTTTTAGAATTGATTTTGAACTAGCGCAAGTGGATAAAACGCCTAACATACAAGAAAATGACGCTGTTGAATACGAGTATACCGAAGCAAATAAAAAATTGTTGGAATATTATAGAAGCATGTATAACAACGATGACGAAAGTTTTGAAGCATTTGAGATTGTCGCTAATTTATTATATGTGAACCGGGATTTACGTCTTTTGCACTACACGGAACTCAACCATTTTAATGCTGTTTTTGATAAACTTTTGTTAAAACATGAAAAAGATGCACACGATATTAGTCATAAAATAGCAAGAATTTTAGAGAGCAAAAGTGATTATCGAGGTGCGTTGCTCTGGCTTAACAATGCTTTTGATGCTTGCAACAACGCAACTGAATATTATAAACCGAAAACCGGCGATATTATTAATGATATCGGATTAATATATGCGCGACTAGGTGAGTACCCAAACGCATTGGAACAGTATCAAAAGGCGTTAGATATCTGCGAAAAGTTATTGGGATTAGAGCATCCAAACACCGCCACCATTTATAATAATATTGCGGAGGTGTATGACAGTCAGGGGGATTACCCAAAGGCACTGGAATGGTTTCACAAGGCTTTACACATCCGTGAAAAAGTATTGGGCTTAGAGCATCCAGACACCGCCACAACTTATAATAATATTGCGCTGGTATATTCCCGTCAGGGCGATTTCCCAAAGGCACTGGAATGGTATCACAAGTCTTTAAACATCAAAGAAAAAGTGCTGGGATTAGAACATCCAGACACCGCCATGACATATAATAATATTGCGGGGGTGTATGACAGTCAGGGCGATTACCAAAAGGCACTGGAATGGTATCACAATTCTTTAAACATCAAAGAAAAAGTGCTGGGATTGGAGCATCCATCCACCGCCACAACTTATAATAATATTGCTGGGGTATATGACAGTCAGGGCGATTACCCAAAGGCAATGGAATGGTATCGCAAGGCTTTAATAATTTTTGAAAAGGTATTAGGCTCAGAACATCCAAACACTATCACAATCAAAAATAATATTTCATACACAGAAAGTTTAATGAGTTAGTTAAATAGATTAATCTCATTCTTGGTTTATGCCGTCGCATTCGGGTATCTTTATTCCACCTGCGTTTTGTTATCCGCATGAATCACCGCCAACACCGTTTCCAGCGCGGTCTTGCCTTCGTGGTTAAAAATATCGGGTATCGTCCCCGCCTCTAGGGGGCGCCCACGGCTGTCGGTTACATAATTTAGGTCCAGTATAAAAGCGATGCCTGTGTTTGGTAAAGCGGTGAGGGTGCGTTCCCCGCCAAAGTTACCGCCACTAATTTCGCCAACAATGGTGGCGAAGCCCGTTTCCCGCGTTGCCCAAGCGGAAATTTGCGCGGCAGAACCCGTGATGGGGCCGGTAAGTAGCCAAATTTCGCCCGCGAAGCTGGGTTCATAGCTAAAGTGGGGGGCATAGGCGCGTGGGCGCACGGTGGTAAAGGCGCGGAAACCGTAATCCATACGCGCCATGTCGGGTAGGTGCAAGTCGGGCAACGGGTAGGTGGCAAGAATTTCTGCAACGGGGCGGTGGTTTTCTAAGGCTTGGGCGCGGTCAACTATGCGCCTTCCGCCTGTATTTCCCCTTCGCCCACCCGTGTAATGGGCAGCATATTCCCCGTAGGATAGGAAGAAAAATTGCTCCAGCACAAATTCGCGGTCTATGTTGGGTTCTAAAACGGTACGGAAGAACCAATTTTCCATCCCGCCTCCGTTAAAGCGCAGGTCAATGATGAGATGGTCAAAGCCCGCAATTTCTTCGTAGAAATTGAGGATTTGCCGTTCCTCTTCCGGCGGAATGGGATAACGCATGAAGCTGTCTATGGCAAGGTACGCGATGCGCCCTTCCTCTAAAATGCGCGTGGTTACGTTATTTTCGGTGGCGCGAACGGCTTCCATCCAGAGGTTGCCTACTTCCGTTTCGTTGCCAAGGGCGATGGCTTGCGCAAAATCGTCTGCCAGCGTAGTTTCGCCACGTACGCGCAATTGTTCAATTAGCGTGGAAGACATGCGCGAAAATTCTACGGGGAAAGCCTCCATCCATTCGCCAAAAGCGAGGGATTCGGCTTCCAGTTGCGCGTAAAAATCCAGCACATGGGGGGCGCGTAAGCGCATATGCGCTTCGTCGGAATACCACCAACGGCGTGTAAGTCGCCCTTCGCCACGCACCATATAGTCATAATACCCTCGGCTAATAATTTGAAAATGCCCGATACCTACCAGCGGGTCAAAGGCATAACGCAATACGTGGAAAAAGTCGTTGTCGCTCATGTAAGGCGTGGTGTGTAAGGTTTCGCGTACGTTTTCAACAATGGCGTAAATATCCACGCCACGCGCCCAGTGCGCCACGTCGAAGAGGGCGAAATTATTTTCCAACACGTATAACATGCGGTTAAGGTCTTCCATATGGCGGGGGTCGTAGAAAGTGCTTCTGCTACAGGCGGTGAAAAACAAGATAAACGACAGCAGCCCCAGATATGTAAAAAGCTTTACCTTCCTCACAGAATGCCCCCTTGGGAAACAATTATTATTTGTACGCAATTTTACAGACTTATTTAGCTTGTGTAAATATGTTATTCCCTTCTCGTGGTTAGTTTTAGGTTGCGCTATTAAAAAACGGTTTTTAGAGCGTAAATGTCGAGGGGACGAGTCCCCTCGTGGGGTTTGGGGCGAAGCCCCACGGTCTTGGTTTTAACAAGCCAACGCCCACAAAAAAACCGCTTTTTCAAACGGTTTTAGGTTTTTTCATATTGCATTTCAATTTTTAACGGTTTCTTACCCCTCCAGCGCCATTGGGTCGGTTATGCAAGGGGGGATTTTTATGCCCACCGCATAACAAAATGCGATAATTTGCCCAATGTGCATATTTTCGTGGCTAATGAGCATAGAGAGGATTTGATGGACGTTGCGTGTTTCGCCGTAGTATTCGATATGCTCCGTGCCGTCTAGGGCTTGCAGGGATTTTTCCAGTTGAATGTCCAGTTGCGCCATTTTTTCCAAAATTACATCCTTGGAAAGTCCCTCGTAAATATATTCGTCGCCAAAATCCACCACGCGGGTGGTGAACGATGCCACAATGTCGGCTTGGAATATCGTCAATTCCTCGGCTTGTAATAAAATTGTGTTCAGCTTCTCGCGGGGTAGTTTTTTATTTAGGTCGGCGTCGGATAATTCTTCCAGGAAAGCCCGTGTTATACCGCGGGTTTCAACCCAGTCGGCGTGTAAAGCGGCTAGGGAGTGTATCATTGTGTCAATTACTTTTACCCCTACCTCATCTGTCCCAAACAACCAAAACCCCTCCCCCACTTTTTTTTTCATATCTGCCATTAGCTGTCTATCAAATTCTATGGCAAGGGGTTCATTATTTTGCCACGCGCCTATGTGTATGTGGGGGTTTCGGGCGTATCCGTCATTTCCCACTTGGGCGATATGCTGCCCTTGCGTAACGGTATCCCCTTCTTTTACTACGGGATTTTTTATATGCCCCAGCAGAACATGTACCCCTTCGGCAGTTTTAATGATTAGGCTTGACGCCCTGCCGGGGTTTTGTGTGCCCGGCATATTGGTGGATGGATTTATATACACCTCTTCCACGACACCCGTTAGGGGTGCAAGCACATCTGCACCCCAGCCCGCCCAATCTTCATTCGCGTTCCCATTATTTGAATAAGACGCAAGCCAGTAACCATTACCATTATTCACAAAGCTACATATGATACAGTCGCGCCCCAATGCATCGCCCAATGCGTCTAATTCACCGGCGGGGTGGTCAATATAAACACATGCGCGGTTAAATATTGGGTGAAGCATTATGGTTTTAGTCATTATAATGGAAAACCCTGTCTATATCCGCTACTTCGCTATCCGTAATATGCACCACGTCCCCAATTTCCTTGGCGGCGAGGATGGATTTTGCCGTGGCTTCGCACAGCTCCATACGGTCGTAGCAACGCAGTAGGTTGGCGGCGGTGGCAAGAATTTGATTGTTTTCGCAGATGACAAGGGGCGTTTTGGTGGAGAAGGTATCTGCCACCTTTTCCGGCTCGGTGTACACACTGCGGAAGCTTACCTTCTGCACGCTGCGCAGGTGAATATAGCTCTCGGGAATGGTGCGGGAATCGAATGCCGCGTCGGTAATGGCAAACGCCATGGCGTGGGGCGGTTGCGCGCCAAGAATGGCATTAGTTGCGGGGTGCTTTTCGTAAATTAGGCGGTGCAATTTTACGGAACGGGAGGGGATTTTTCCATGCTCCTTCGCGTTGCCGCGCACAAGCACGAGGTCGTCCTCCGTAATGTATGCGCGGTCGGTGCCATAAGGCGTGATAAGGAAACTGCCATTCGATAACCGTGCGGAAAATGTACCGCTGGTGCTTCCGATTAGGCACTGCTTGTATGCGCGGCGCATAAAACGCACCATGTCGCGGCGCACGTCGCACTCCTCTGCGCTGTGCGTGCTTACAACAAAATCCTCCATGTTGCGGTGGTCGCGCAAAGCGGTGCTTGCGTAGTCATCTTCGGAGAAGGGCGTCAATTTACCCAGCTTGCGGGCATGAATTTCCGCCGCCGCCGTTTTCTCCAGCGTTTCGAATTTTAAATAACAGTCGAAAAGGCTGCCCCCGCCTACCACTAAGCCGTGGTTTTCCATCACCACAGAATGCGCGCCCTTGGCAAATTCGTCGGCAATTTTTTCGCCCAAGATATCCGACCCCGGTAATAGGTATGGCACGTAGGCGACGTTTCCGCAGGCATATTTTGCGTTGGAAATTAAGTTAAGCGCAGGCATTTTGCGCACCACAGAAAAGGAAACAACATGGGGCGGGTGGGCGTGTAATACGGCGCGGATATCGGGACGCTTCTTATATACCAGCGCGTGGAAGGGCAGTTCAACAGACGGGCGGTGCGGACCAATTTTTGTGCCGTCGGGCTTTACGCAAATAATGTCATTGCGGGTGAGCGCGCCCTTGTCCACGTCCTTGGGCGTAATCCAAATGTTGCCTGCTTCGTCCATTACGGACAGGTTGCCGCCCGATGTGGTGGTTAGCCCGTTTTCGTAGATACGGTTCATAATCGTGACCAGTTGGTCGGCGGGGTGTAAGTAGGTTAGCTTCATTTTTATGTCCTCTTTTCGTAAGAATTTATTTGTGCAGTAATATTACCCATGGCAGACGCCTCGTAAGGCTTGGTATTTACCTTCTTGCCTGTGTGCAGTGCGGTTAATTGGTTCAAATATTCCGCCCTTGCGCCGCCGCCCAGTATGTGAATGGTGTTAAAGCGGCGGTTGGTTAACGTTTCTAATTCGGCGGCGGTGCGGGCGTAGCCGACCGCAAGGCTTTGATATACGACCTTTGCAATTTCGCCCGCCGTTTGCGGCACGGGCTGGTTGCTTTCTTCACAGGCATTTTTAATTTCGCCTATCATATTGGCGGGCGAGAAAAACCGCATATCGTCGCTATTTATAATAGATTCGATGTCCGCCGCCTCCGCCATTTCACACAGCGTTGGGAAGTCGTAAGCATTTTCCAACTCGCTGCGCACGCACTGTATCATAAACAATCCCATGCTATTTTTGCAATAGCGCGTAATGGCAGCGCGATTGTCGCGGCAGAAAAATCCGCCGTAGCCCCCCTCGTTGGAAAACCGCGCAACGCGCCCTTCCTCGCTTAAAATGGGTGCGGGGGAAGTAATGCCCACCAGCGACCACGTACCCGAGCTGATGTAAATCGCGTCTTTTTGCGCCATTACAACGGCGCATGCCGTATCATGCCCGGGGGGAGTAATCACGTCACAGGTTGGCGAAGCCGCGCCAATGCGCGTCCCCGTCGGCATTATTTCGCGGAATAAATGTGCAGGGAAGCCCAGCCGCTCGATTATCTCATAATCCCATTTGCGGGTATGGGCATTGACCAAGCCCGTGGTGGTGGCAATGGTGTATTCGTTTGCCATTTCCCCGCACAGCAGAAAGTGAAAATAATCGGGCAGCATGAGAAAATGCGCAGCGCGTTCCAGCAAATCGGGTTGCTGCGCCTGCACCGCCATAAGCTGGAACATCGAGTTATGTGACTGGCTTAACACGCCCGTACGGGCAAAAAGTGCCGCTTCGGGGATAATCGCATGGGCTTTTTCAATCATGCCTGCTGTGCGGTGGTCGCGGTAGGCTACGGCGTTGCCCAGCATATTTTTTTGCGCGTCCAGCAGTACAAAATCTACGCCCCATGTATCCACGCCAACGCTTGCCGGTGGTTTTCCTGCTTCTGTGGCTTTTGCGATGCCCGTTTTTATGCCGTGCAGAATTTTTTCCACATTCCAACAGAGCTGCCCGTTTTTCTCAACCATGCCATTGGCAAAGCGGTGAATTTCCTGCGTTTGCAGTGTACCGCCTTCCCGCCAACCCACAATTAAGCGCCCCGAAGATGAGCCAATATCCGCGGCTAAGTGATATTGCATGGGCATTCCCCCTTATGTATGTGAAATGATTATACCGCATTGCCAATGGGCGTGCCACTGTAGTAACATATGGCGAATTAATTCGCCGCGCATATACATAGGAGGGATTTTATGAATTTGCATCGCTATAACAACCCCGCCGCGCTGTACGGCGCACGGCGCGTAACGGTGGCACACGGCGCGGGCAAGGGGCAGGGTTTATTGGAAGTAAAAACCGCAGCGGGCTTGCGCGCTACATTTCTAGAAGACAAATGCCTAGACATTTTAGACTTGGAATACAAGGGCGTGAACCTTGGCTTCCTTAGCAAAAACGGTTTGGTGAACCAAAACCACCCCGAGGCGAATACCTTCACGCAGTATTGGCAGGGCGGCTTTTTATCCACCTGCGGGCTGCGTAACGTGGGCGCGCCCTGCACAGTGGATGGCGAATTTTTTCCGTTGCACGGGCGCATTGGGCTAACCCCTGCCGAGCCAATAAACATAAGCACAACCGGCGAAACGATTGTAATCACGGGTACAATGCGCGAAAGCGCGTTGTTTGGGCATTGCCTGGAAATGACGCGCATCGTTACTATCTCGACCCATGGCGCAGAAATGGAAATTAGGGATACGGTGCGCAACCTTACCCCCGAAGAAACGCCCATTTTCCTGCTGTATCACATTAATTTCGGTTATCCGTTTCTAAACGAAAATTTACGCACGGTGTTCCCCAAGGGTACGGTTTGCGGGCGTACAGAAGAAGCGCAAGCGCGGGTAAACGACCATGCCAAAATGACCGCACCCATCGACGGCGAGCCCGAATATGTCTTCTTCCACACACCCGAAAGCCCGCGCCCAACAGTATTGCTGGAAAATAAAGTGCTGGGCATTTCCGCAGAAATTTCATACGATGCGGCACAATTACCCGTACTCGCCCAATGGAAATGTATGCGCGCGGGCGATTATGCGCTGGGAATCGAACCTTCCACAAGCCATATCCGCGGGCGCGAGGAAGAATTAGCAAACGGCTATGATGTAATAATCCCCGCGTTTGGGGCATTACAGTACGGATTTTCTATAAAACTTAAATAAAAGGAGTGCCATTTATGGACACGAAAAAAATGACCGATGCATTAACCAATTCCAACGGAAAAATTGCCATGTTTGCTGACGGTTTTGTAGACGAAGTGTGGGAAATTATTAACGCCCGTGCCAGCGATACAGATTACACCCTATACACGCGTATGAACGACTGGGCACAGCGCATTGTGGGCAGCGGCTCGGGCGGGGTAGGGGTGGAACTTATTCGCAAACGTCGCGCATTTGGCGGTTTTGCGCCCAATATTGGGTACGCGGCGGCGCGTTTAGGTGTAAGCACAACACTCTTTGGTGTATTCGGCAAAGGGCAGCTGCACCCCGTTTTCGAAGAAGTGGGGGAAATTTGCACCGTACATTCCGTAGATGAACCATCGGTTACGCATGTTTTCGAATTTGACGACGGCAAAATCCTCATGTCGCATATGGAATCCGTCCAAGAGGTAAGCTGGAAAAGCCTAGTAAATCACGTAGACTTGGACAAAATGCGCGAAATTTTATCGGCAGCCGAAATTATCGGCATCGGCTATTGGTCACTGCTCCCCGCCTTCGACGAAATATTAGAAAACATATGCGCAAACCTGCCAAATGATGGAAACACGCGCCGATTCTTCTATGACTTTGCCGACTTCCGCAAGAAAGATGAATCATCATTAAAGAGGACCCTCGCCACTTTAAAAAACCTCAACGAAAAATACCCGCAAATGCTAAGCGTAAATGAGCACGAAGGCGCAACGCTCTTCACCCTTTATGGCGAAACCTTTGACGAAAACAATGGCACAATGCAGGAAAAAACCGAGCGGGTACGCAAGCAAATGGGTATAAGCGAACTTATCATACACGCGCCAACCTTTGCGGTAGCCGCATCATCAGACGAAGCCCCCGCCCGTGCGGAAAGTATCTTCTGCGAAAAACCCATTCGTACCGCCGGCGGCGGCGATACCTTCAATGGCGCATACATGGCGGCAAAGTTAGCAGGGCTGGATATCGAAAATCGCCTACATGTAGCCAACGCAGCGGTGGGGTATTTCCTAAGAAACGCGGCGTTTCCCAAAGTGGAAAACTTAATGTTTGCATAAATTTGTGTACATTTTCAAAACTGGTATAAAATTTATTTTGACAAAATCTTAGGAAATGTCAAAATCTGTATTGTATACTGGGTGCAAGCCAACGGGCACATGCCTGAAAAGTGCATCGCAGCTCTAGCGACAAACGTTAGCCACGTCCCTGCGTTTATCTCCAGTGATTGCCCTTTGCACGGACTGATTCCCCTGCGGCTTACCTCGCCTTCGGGCATTAGGATAACCATGTATCAAGTTTGAAAAAACCAAGCGAGTGCCGCTATATGAAAGCGCGCGGCGGTGCTTGTGGGGTTTGCAGCTTTCAAATGCGATGCCGCTAGTTATCCGACATGGGAAAGTGCATTGCCGTTCGTTGTTTACACGTTAATTTTAACTGTACAGGTGTGTAAGCAGCGGGAAAAATGACAATGCGCCTACCGTGTGTAAGATTAGTAATAAATGCATTAATGAAGTGAAATATCCAAGCATGACCTTGCGTGACGACTCAAGGCGTGCTTTTTTTTGTGAAAAATTATTTTGTGGTGGGGAAAAATAATTATAATCAACTTTTCCCTTGTTTTACCCGGCACCCCGCGTTAGTATGTGGTTAACAAAAACTGTGATAATTTGGCAAATCCAATTACGTATAGGAGGCACACATGCTAACACTCGAACCCATTACCTTAACCAGCCCCGAAATGCCTGCGTGCATTGCGCTGGACGTTCCCCCGCACAAAAAAGAGGAAGACTACGTGCTTGCCGCGGCGTATACGCTGGCGTATGCGTATACGTTTAATAAACGCGGCACGCCCTACGAATGCCGCGCCATTTACGCAGACGGGCAAATCGTGGGGTTAATCGCGTACATTTACTACACAGATAACCCCGTTTTCAAGGAAACTTGCTACCGCATCCGCCCTATTTTGGTGGATAAATCCCACCAAGATAAAGGCTATGAATTGGAAGTCCTGCGCCAACTCATCACAGAAATTGAAACTTTGCCCCACGGTAACGCCACCGCCATTTTCGCCTCATACGACCCCGAAGAAACCGACTGTGCAAGCCGGTTCGCCGCTGCAGGTTTCACCGTAACCGACCTAAACTGGGGCGAAGAAGACCCCGACGACAATGACATTATTGTGAGGAGAGCCCTATGATAACCCTAAAACCCATTTCCATTCTCAGCGAAGAAATGCCCATGTGCATTGCGCTGGAAGTTTACCCCGAACAGGAAGATTACGTAGCCAACAACGCCTACAGCCTTGCCGAAGCCTATGAAGAAAACAAAAACCACGCCGAAACGGGCAAGGGCGAGATTGCCGTACCCTACGCCGTGTATGAAAACGACCAAATGGTGGGCTTCGCCATGTATGGTTATTTCTTCCCCGACCCGGAGGATGACGAAGCCTACGACAACCAGAACCCCATCTACTATTTCTGGCGTTTGCTCATCGACAAAAACCACCAACGGCGAGGTATTGGGTGCGAAGTGGTACGCCAAGTGATGGACATCATCAAGGAAAAGCCCCAAGGGGACGCGAAGTATTGCTATGTATCTTACGTGCCTGATAATATCGGCTCGAAAACCACCTTTGCCAACTACGGCTTCCAAGAAGACGGACGCGAAATAGACGGCGAAACCGTAGCAAGGTACGCGCTGTAATGAAAATTGACACAGGATACACCACCACCGCGCTAAACCAAGGCGCGGTGGGTTTTGTTGAACGCATTACAGGCACACGCGCGGGCAAGCCCTTTAACGCCGTGTTAAAAACGCAGAAAAAATGGGAGCGTCAAGGCGACCCCCTTTCGTGGCGTAGGGAGTACGACCTGTATACATCGGGCTTAGGTAAAATTTTTACAAACGACTTCCGTATTCCAGAATGCTACCATGCAGAAATAAACGAAAATGAAACAAAACTATGGATAGAATACGTAGAAGGTACATCGGGCGCGGATTTAACGATAGATATGTATGAAAAAATTGCCGAAGGCTTGGGGCGTTTCCATGGTAAAATGTATGCAGAAAACGCACAATTCTCTATAAAAAATTTAGCCGACCCCAATGGTATGAAAAATTATTATCATTACAACCGTACAAAAGGCGACACCTATAATTACATTCGCTCAGCAGAATGTAAAATTCCACAACACCTATGCAAAATGATTATCGAAATGGACGAGCAATCGGACAAAATATGGGAAAAAACTGAACAACTGCCTCAAGTGCTTCGCCACGGTGATTTTTTTCCACCCAATATTTTTTACAAAGAAAATGAAATAATATTAATCGACTGGGACAGCGCAGGCTTAGCCCCGTTGGGCGAGGACATTGTATGTCTAATCGCAGACAATGGAAATGTTGAAAATATGGCGGATTATTACCGCAAATGTGTCCCTGCCTATATGAAAGGCTTTTCCGCACAATCAAAGAGTTTTACAATGAAAAATCTACATATTTATGAACGTATTGTAATGCACTATAGTTATCGTCTACTGGACAATGAAAATTGGCGCGGCGAAATAAAGCCACCCACCGAACAAGAAAACGACTTTAAAACATTACAAAAAATTTATGAAATGGGTGGATACAATGAATATTTCTAAGAAAAACCTAACCATCCGCAACGCCACCCCCGCAGACGCGGAGCAATTATGTATATGGTGGAACGACGGGAAAATTATGGCACACGCGGGCTTCCCCAAGGGGTTAGGCGAAACGCCGGAAAATATCCGTAACAGTCTTGCCAAAGATACGGATGAAACTCACCGTCGGCTTATGATTGAATTAAACAAAACCCCCATCGGTGAAATGAATTACCGCAACCTAGGCAATGCCACCGCGGAAATAGGCATAAAAATTTGCGATTTTACCCAACAGGGAAAGGGCATGGGCACAACACTGCTGGAAATGTTCATGGAAGCCCTATTCACCCAACTCGGCTATGAAAAAATTGTGCTGGACACAAATCTAAAAAACACACGCGCCCAGCATGTATACGAGAAAATTGGCTTCACCCGCTTGCGCCTAAACGAAAATTCATGGGCAGACCAACTGGGTGTGTCCCAGTCATCCATTGATTATGAGATGCACAAAAAGAATTGGCTAACACGTAAATTAAAGGCGAAAAATGAAAAGCTCATCAACATGGTAATAGAACGCGCAAAACGTGACTTCCCGGAGGATATTGCCCTGATTGGCTTAACGGGTTCATTTTCCACCAACGACTTCCACGAAAAAAGCGACCTCGATTTAATTATCGTAAACAATACAAATCGTGGTTGGGAAATGGGCGCGGCGTTTATCTTCGATGACGTAGGGTACGACATCTACTGCACCCCATGGGATAATTTGGAGAAAAAAGCAACGCTGGAAGGGTATGACGCATCCGTGCTAACGGACATGCAAATACATTATGTAGCCAAGCCGGAATACCTCGACCGCTTTAACGCGTTAAAGGAAACCGCGTTGCAAAAACTCTCCGCGGGTATTACCCAAGAGAGCCTGCACCGCGCCGATAAGCACATAAACCAAGCCAAGCAATGTTACGCGGACATGCTTCTTTCCAATGAAATGGGCACAGTGCGATATGCCGCGGGGGCGCTGATTTTTAATGTAGTAAACGCAACGGTTAGTTTGAATAACACCTGCATAAAACGGGGCGTAACCCGCTATGTAGAGGAACTGGCAACCTACAAATACCTCCCCCACAATTTTGACCTACTGCGCACCGCAATGGTACACGCAAGCACCGTAGAAGCAATGCGAAACCACGCGCAAACCTTACTAACCGCCACCCTAAGCCTGCGTGAAAAATTGCAAACCACCTATGTAACGCCGCCCACCCCAAGCAAGGATAATTTAAAGGGTTGGTACGAGGAATGCTGGTGCAACTACCGCAACAAAATGAAGCGGGGCATCGCCATTAATGACCCCTTCTACATCCTTATTGTTGCCCTGGGCGCCCAGGATTATTTTGACGAAATGACTTACCGCTTAGGCACAAAAAAGTATGACCTGTTACAATATTTTAACGCAGAAAACTTACAACTTATCCTAGACGAATTTCTCAAAATTATGGACGATTATTTGCAAGAATATGAGAAAGTGGGGTTAACCGTACGGCGGTATGATGATTTTGATGCCTTGTACGCGGATTACATGAAGCTTGGTTGAAATAGCTGTATCTCATAAAAAGCACGCCCTTGTATAATAAAAAAAGGCGTGCTATTTTATTAGTGAATGGGGGCAGCAACATGGAACATACATTAACAGAAGGCGAATCCCGCGCTTTTGAAAAAACCTATGCGCGGGTAAAAGACATGTGTGCCGCCATTGCAACGCACATTACCCGTGATATTGCCTTGGCAGAGGATGTGGTGCAAGCCACGTTTGTAAAAATTATGGAACACAAAGAAAAATATTTTTCCCTGCCCCCACAAAAGCGCGATGCCTATATCGTGGTGATGGTGAAAAACAGAGCCATAGACGCCCTGCGCAGCAGACGTGACCTCTCGTTAGATAATATTGATGAAAACGGGTTGACACCCGCCGTGCTCTCCGATATTGAAAAAAGATATGAAGAAAAAGAGGGATACACGCACTTACTCGCGCTGATAAAAACGTTACCGCCGTTATACCAAGTCGTCTTTGAAATGCGCTACATAGAAGGGCTAAGCAACAAAGAAATTGCCGAACTGCTGGATGTGAAACAAGAAACGGTGGTAAAGCAGCTTGCCCGCGCACGGGAAAAGATGAAGAAAAAAATTAACGTAAAAACATTAATTGTTATCATTATAACGTTATTTGCGGTTAGCGCAGTGGTATTTAATGATGAGGTACGTGCCGCAACGGTCGGGCGTTTTGTAGAATGGTGGCAAAACCATTTTTTCATACATTTTCACGGGGCGGATAGTGATGAGGTTATGCGGCACTATTTCTGGCAACCCGCCTACGTACCCGAAGGCTTTCGTATCGCCTTCAATGAATTTTCATACGACCGTGAAATGGGGGCGTTTTCCCATGTGTTATACGAAGGGGAAGGCGTATTTTCCTTGTTTTCCGCCAACTGGATGTGGTGGATAAATGAAAATGCTTCCGAGGTGAGCCGCGGCTTTCCAATAGATGGTGTAGCGCATAAGATTTTCATAGAAAATGGGATTGAATACCACGTATTTGTAGAGCCAACAGGTGAAGTAGAAGGACTTGGGGGCTTCCCCGTATCTATTTTTTGGGAATACAGCGGTTTTATGTTCCAATTGCTTGGGAATGCAGAGCCCGATGTGCTGGCAGAAATGGCTTTTTCTGTTGTCCGTTTTGACATGCCATAATCGTTATATTAGTAGAGGTTAATTTAATGACATGGAGGTCTATTTATGCGATTAACGGGTGATAACTACGTACAGGTATTGCGGCTATTTACGGATTACAAGCAAGGGCGTATCCGTGATATGAATGCGCGTATCGCCGGGGAAAAGGGTATTACGTCCATGAACCCGCGAAATAACGTGCTTTCCCCTGCGCAAGTATGGGCGAAGGGGCAAGCGGGTGCTTTTATGGGGTTAAGCTTTGACGATGCGGCGTCCCTGGTAAACCCCAACCATATACGGGGCATGGACGCAACCAACCGTTGTTTCCATGAAACGCGTAGAATCATTGACCTGCCCGAAGGCGCGCGGGAAGCGTTAATCACTTTCGCGCGGGAGGATTTTACCCGCAACTTTGGTGGAAGCCGTGGCAGTGTAGACAGTGGAACACGCCAAGCCATGTTGCAACACAGCTTCCTACGCCAAGTACCCGAGCAAGACCGCTTAGCCGCAAGCTGGACAATGCAGCAAATACGCGGCGCGGAATCGGAGCGCATACAAAACGCCTTACGCGAAGCCATTCCCAATTGGCAAATTGGGCAACGCGTACCCGATAATATTTTACGCCCAATCTTAAATGGGCATGGTGGGAATGTGAATGCGGTTGTTTAATTAAATTTCGCATTCGATAAAACTGTTATTAACGTATCCCCATTCTGCACGGTTTGAACCGTTGCGAAATGGGGTTTTGTTTTTGTGTTATAATGATTTTAGTAGCAAATACAAAGTTGGAGGAAATTATATGTCGGATATACAAGTTATGGCTGTTCGATACATTCAACAACTCCCTGAAAGTAAATTAAATAGCGCAATAGATTATCTTCGTTATTTATGCGAACAGGATTATCCCTTAGACGATTTTGATTATACTTTAGCGCGAAATGCTGATAATGATAAAAGCACTGAAACAATAACCTTTGATGTGCTTTTACAAGATTTGGGGATTGGTTATGAAGAATTGCAAACGAATTGAGTTTAAGAAAAATGCTGAAAAATTTCTCAAAAGCCGCCCTCGAAAAGAGCAAATACGGATTCTTTCAAAAATATACAAACTACCCTCCGGCAACCACATTAAAAAATGGAAGGGTATGATAATCGGTACCATCTTAGAATTGGCGACATCCGCGTGATTTATGAAATTCACACGGAGGAAGGGGTTCTTCTCGTGCTTATTATGGAAATTGGTAACAGGGGAGACGTATATAAATAGTTTCTAAGACAAGGAATTTTAAACTGAAGGGATGGCATAACATGCTACACATCACAATCTGCGACGACGAAAAGCCACAAGCAGACTACATACGTACACTGGTAAGCACATGGGCAAGGGCGGAAAGCTTGGCTGTTGAAATAAGGGATTTTAACAGTGCGGAGGCTTTTTTATTTGCCTACGAGGATGATAAAAATGTGGATATTCTTTTGTTGGACATTCAAATGGGTGGCGAAACGGGCATGGATTTGGCAAGGCGGCTGCGGGGTGAAAATTATAGCGGGCAAATCATTTTCGTAACGGGTTATCCTGATTTTGCCGCCGAAGGGTATGACGTTGGGGCGTTGCATTATTTGATGAAGCCCATCAAAGAAGAAAAATTGGTAGAGACGTTGAATATTGCTGTGTCAAAATTGCGGCAGGCTTCCCGGGCGTTAATTTTCCCCAAGCCACGGGGAACGGTGAAGGTTACAGCCGATGAAATTATATGGGTGGAAATGCTGTCCCGCCTATGTATTTTAAATTTGACGACGGGTATCGAAGAAATTCGCATGAGTATTAGGGAAATGGAAATGATGCTTGGGGAAGGTTTCTTCAAGTGCCACCGCTCCTATATTGTGAATATGAAATACGTAAGGCGGGTTACAAAAATCGCAATGGTTTTAGAGGATAAGCGGGAGCTTCCCCTTGCCCGTGGGTTGTATGACGCCGCCAACCAAGCCTTCATTAAATATCATTAGGAGTCACGTATGGGAATTATGGATTTTCTTTTTAACAGAATGATTGACCGCCGAATTGCTAATTTTCACAGTGATTTAATGAAAAAACACATCACCGAAGTAGAAAATATTTACACCCAAATGCGGGGTTGGCGGCACGATTACCACAGCCACATACAAACCCTAAAGGCACACCGCGCCCTTAACGAGAATGAAAAAATTGACGCATACCTGGAAAATTTGGAAACCGACCTGCACCGCGTAGATACGCTGATAAAATCGGGCAATGTTTCTATTGATGCTATTTTAAATTCGAAGCTTTCCCTTGCCGTTGCGCAAGATATTACCGTTAATGCCAAGGCATTAGTGCCCCAAACATTATCGGTATCCGAAATTGATTTGTGCATTATCATCGGCAACTTGTTAGACAACGCCATCGAAGCCTGCCTTCGAATAAACAACCCCGAAGCACGGTTTATCCGCTACTATATGGACATAAAACGGGACAATTTGTACATCTCCGTAACCAATGCCAGCGGCGGGTTGGCGGTGAAGGAAAAAGGGCGGTATTTTTCCTCGAAAGGGGCGGGGCATGGGCTGGGGCTAACCCGTGTGGACAGGGTCGTGGAAAAATACGACGGGTACATAAAACGCAGCGATGAGGAAGGGGCTTTTTCATCGGAAATTATGTTGCCCTTGGATTAAGGCGCGTTCCCACAGTAAGCAATCCATGTCGCAAAACTTGCATTTCACGCAAAATTAAACACAGGTACATATTACATGGCATACTAACCACGCCCTGTATCATTGAATAAGGCATGGTGAAGTTATGGACACAACCGTAAAACCAAAGCATGGCGTATTTTCTAACATAGCCTTTAGCCTTGGCTTGCTGTGGCGGGCAAGCAAGGGCTTGATTTTTTTCGTGTTTTTGGGCACGACGTTAGGGGTCATTATGCCCTTTACGGGCATTTTGATTCCCCGCATCGTGGTGGATGAAATTATGGCACAGGCTTCCCCGTTACGATTCCTCATCATTATGGCGGTGATGGCGGTGGTGCTGGTGGTGCTTCACTTTTTGAACGGCTACGCCCAGTATTTTATCCAGCACAAGGCGGGGAGCGTAGCACAAGCGGAATATACGGCACTCCTCTTCCACAAGCAAATTACTATGGACTATGCCAACCGTGAACACCCCGAATTTCTGCGGCTAATACGGCGGGGGTGGCGGTCCAACTGCAACTTAACCCCTGCGGCGGCTTTTATACATAGCCTTTCCAACCTTTCGGCGAATATTGGTGGGCTGGTGCTTTACGGCGGAATCATTGCCTTTATCCACCCGCTGATTATTGTGTTACTGGTGGTTAGCGTTTTTATTAATAGCTTGTTGCAACGCTGGCACAGGCGCTTCGACGAAGCAAGGCGGGAACACGTAACCACCATAGAAAGGAAGCGCTGGCATATTTCCCGCGCCTTGGGCAACAGCACTTATGGCAAGGATTTGCGCATGTTTTCTCTCACGGGTTGGCTTTTACAACGCGCCCAACTCCACACCAAGGAAATACGCGAATCCGATAAAAAATCCGCAAAGCGTGGCTTACTGGTAAGTGTAACCGACAATCTAATGGCACTGCTGCGGGACGGCGGCGCCTATGCCTTTTTGACCTATCTGCTTTTAAGCGGCGGCATTGGGCTTGGGGAATTTGTCATGCTTTTTGGGGCAATTGGGGGCATGGCAATTTGGATGAACGGGATTATTACCAACGGGTCGGATTTATTCCGCGGCTCCATTGAAGTAAGCGACCGTAGGGAAATGCTGGACTTCCCCGATGCTTCCCCCGCAGGGGGGAAATTTTTATCCTGCGCAACCGCCCCGGAAATTCACCTGGAAAACGTAAGCTACACCTACCCCGAAGCGGAAAAAGCCACCTTAAAAAACATCAACCTAACCATAAAAGCGGGGGAACGCCTAGCCATCGTAGGGGTAAACGGCGCGGGCAAAACCACCTTGATAAAGCTAATCAGCGGTTTGTATCAACCCCAACAAGGGAAAATCTACTGTGAAAACACCCCCATCACGGAGTACGACCGCGAAAGTTATTTTGGGGAAATTACCGCCGTTTTCCAAGACATTCATTTAATGCCCACCAGCATTGCGGGCAATGTTTCCTTGCAACAAGAACCCGATAGGGAAAAGGTACGTAATTGCCTGGTGAAGGCAAAGTTATGGAACAAAGTAAACAGCCTGAAAAAAGGCATGGACACCAATCTGGTGCGCCAAGTAAACGAGGACGCCATAGAATTTTCCGGCGGGGAGTTGCAAAAATTGGCGTTAGCCCGTGCCTTATACAAAAACGCCCATATCATGATTTTAGACGAACCCACCGCCGCCCTAGACCCCATTGCAGAAAACGAAATGTACCGGCAATACGCCTCCCTTACCCAAAACAAAACATCCATTTATATTTCCCACCGCCTTGCCAGCACCCGCTTTTGCGACCGCATTATCCTCATCGACAACAATGAAATTACGGAAACAGGCACCCATGATGCGCTAATGGCGTTAGGCGGAAAATACGCCCAAATGTACGAAATACAGGCTTCGTATTATGGGAAGGATAAGGCGGTGGCGGAAAATGTATAAAAACGGAAGCGAAAAAATTTCATCCCGCCAAGCCATAACCTATAGCTGGCGAGGCATAAAATTGTTGCACAAAATCCTGCCCTTTAACTTGGTGCGCAGTATTATTAACAACACCCTGTGGGGGATTATGCCCTTGCTTTCCTTGTTTTTCTCGTCGCTGGTGATAAGCGAGTTGGCGGGCGGGCAGGATATACGGCGCATCATTTTGTTTGTTTCTATTGCTGTTGGGCAGGGTTTTGTTTTCAGCATTACCGGCAGTTTTTTGACCTATGTAAATGCTTCCCGCGGGGGGAATGACGCCCGCTATCTGGAGCAACTGGAATTTCACAAGCATTACGCTGCCATGGACTATGTCCATGTGGAAAACGCCGACGTGAACGTGCTGGTTTCGGACATTAAAAGGAAATCCGACCACAGCGGGCTGGGCTACGGGTTAAACCGATTAAGCCAGCTTACGCCCTTGCTTGCCAACGGTGTAATATCCCTCATCGCATCGGCGGTGCTGATGGCGGGTTTATTTGTGCCTTTTGCGGGGGGTTCCTTTATCACTGCACCCTGGGTAATGATTTTACTCCTTGCCACTTCGGTGGTGGTGCCTGCGGTTTTGCAAGGGTTTCTCATGAAGCGTTTCCAGCGGGCACGGTTGTATTTAACCAAGGGGCTTGCGCGGTCGTCAAACTTATATGAATATTTTGAGAAAACCTTTGTAAACGCCCACGCCGCCGCAGGCAAGGACGTACGTATTTTTAACTTCCAGCAACCCATTTTGCACACGGTGAAAAAATTCTTTTCCGCATGGCTTTTTACCCACAATGTGTTTGCCCAAAATAACGGGGTAGGCATGGCGGTGGGGGCGGTTTTTCTTGTGCTGTCTTACTTGGTTATTGGCTTGCGTGCCTTGGAAGGGATGTATGACATCGGCGAAGTGGTGCGCCTTGTGGGGGCTATTACGGCATTTTATGGCGCCATTGTTGGTGTACTGGTTTCCCTGTCAAATTTGAAGGACAATGCCCCCTTCCTGGGAATGCTCTTTGACTTTTTTGACCTGCCCAGCACCCAATACAAAGGCTCGCTAACCACGGAAAAACGGGCAGACGGCGAATACGCGCTGGAATTTCATAACGTTTCCTTCAAATATCCCGGTTCGGATACCTTCGCACTGGAAAACCTAAGCCTCGCCTTTAACATAGGGGAGCGCATTGCCATCGTAGGCATGAACGGCAGCGGAAAAACCACCCTCATTAAACTGCTGTGCCGCCTATACGAGCCCACCGGCGGCTATATTTCCCTAAACGGAATAGACATAAAAAAATACGCCTACGAGGAGTATATAGACCTGTTTTCTGTAGTTTTCCAAGACTTTGCCCTAACGGGCTTGCCCCTTGGGCAAAACGTGGCAACCCACATTCATTATGATGAAATTACCGTGTTTGAAGCCTTGCAAAAAACAGGCTTTGGCGAACGCTTATGTAGGCTGGAGAACGGGTTAAACACGCCCCTGTTCAAGGATTATGACATGGACGGCGTAACCATTTCGGGTGGGGAAGCCCAAAAAATAGCCCTTGCCCGCGCCATCTACAAAAACGCCCCCATCGTAATACTGGACGAACCCACCGCCGCCCTAGACCCCATCGCAGAATATGAAATTTACACCAAATTCAATGAAATTGTGGGGAACAAGACCGCCATTTTCATATCCCACCGCTTATCCTCCTGCCGCTTTTGCCACGACATTGCGGTGTTTAACGAGGGGAAATTGGTACAGCGGGGCACCCATGAGGTGTTGCTTGCCAATGAAGCGGGCAAATACCACGAAATGTGGTACGCCCAAGCCCACCATTATGGGGAGGGCGCGAAATGAATAAGAAATGGTTGGAAATCCTCTCAAAAAAAGTGGAAGAAAAATACGGACTGGCAAAACGCGACCACATTTTTGGCGACATACCCAAGCTTCCCATAAATTACGAAGCGGACAAAAAATGGATTCACAATTTTATTCGCGGAATAAACAACCTGTGCAATAAAGACTTTGCTAACTTGGTGATGAAAAACCTTCACCACATAGTACAAGACAAAACGCAGGTAGAAATATTGCTTAGTGAAATGGGGAAGTAACGTATTCATCACGCAATGTTAGGCTTGCAATTTCTGCGCATGAATAAGCCCCAACCCTTCCCACATATATATAACATAGGTTATACGAAGTGGGTGGGTGTTGGGGCGTTCGCGTATTCTCACAGGCGCATTAATGTTAACGGCGGCGGGGGTAATTACCCGCATTTTGGGCTTTGTGTATCGGATATATATGTCCAATTTAATGGGCGCGGAAGGCATGGGCTTGTACCAGTTGATTATGCCCGTGTACGCCTTGGCGTGGAGCATTTCCTGCGCGGGGTTTAATACGACGGTTAGCAAGCTAACGGCGCAGGAGCGGGCAAAGGGCGAGTACGGCAACATGGGGCGCGTGCTAAAGCAAAGCGTAGTTATTACCACCTTGCTGGGCTTTGCCCTTACGGCGGTGCTGTACTTTGGCGCGGAGTTGCTGGCGGTGCATTTCTTTAACGACATGCGGGTGGTGCTTCCCCTGCGGATATTGGCGTTTGCCTTCCCCTTTATGGCGGCGGGTACCTGTATGCGGGGGTATTTCATCGGCTTGCAGGAAGCAAAAATCCCCGCCATTAATCAGGTGCTTGAGCAAATTATTCGAATGTTGGTGGTGTATTTACTTGCGGCGCGTTTTGTACCCCGTGGGCTGGAATACGCCGCCGCCGTCGCCTTCATTGCCATTGTGGCGGAAGAAATATTCTCCTTCGGCTTTACCTACATATCGTACCGCTTTTTTAAGAAAAAGCGAAAGCTGGTGAAAAAGCCCACCCTTACTTCCAAGCAGGCGTTTACGCTTATTATGTGCATGGCGCTGCCCCTTACGGGCAACCGCGTGGCGGGGTCGCTGCTTACCGCCGTGGAAAATGTGTTTATTCCCGCGCGGCTACAGCTATATGGGCTAAGCGCCAGCGAAGCCATTAGCGAGTTTGGGCGCATTACGGGTATGGCGGTGCCCCTTATTTTCTTCCCAACGGCGGTGCTTACGGCGTTGAGCGTTACCCTTGTCCCCGCCGTGGCGGAAGCCTCTGCCGCGGGTAATTTTCGGCGCATTAGCCTTGCCACTTCCAAGGGCTTGCTTTTCGCGTCGGTAACGGGTATGGGGGCGGCGGCATTGTTTGTCTTTTTTTCCCACGAGCTGGGCATGGCGATTTATAACCAGCCCATTGGTCTAATGTTGCAATTGCTGGGCATTATGTGCCCCTTCATTTACATGCAAATTATCCTTTCGGGGGTGTTAAACGGGCTGGGCTGTCAGCTATTTATTTTCCGAAACAGCCTTATTTCCTCAGGCATCACCATTGCATTTACGTTTTTTGCCGTGCCCCATTTTGGCTTGCCCGCTTATATTTTTGGCTGGTTGCTTAGCCTTGTGGTGGTTATCGCGCTGGGAATGCATAAAATACGCCAGCATATCGACTTCGAGCTGCCCTTTGTAAGCTGGCTGGTGAAGCCCCTTATGGCGGCGGGCATCGCAGGTGCGCTGGCGCGGGTGTTTGCGGATAAGCTTTTCTTGGAAACCCTGGGCTTACGCTTTGGCTTAACCCTCGCCATCGGCTTGCTGGTTATCGTGTACCTGTGGGGAATAATCCTAAGCGGGTGTATTACAAAAGCCGAGGTGAAGGCATTATTTGCACGTAACTAAAGCGAAATAATTCGAAATCGGTCTTGCCTATCGTGGCAAAACACGCGAAACCGCTCTATTCGCGGTTTCGCGTGCCACTCTGCCAAGACCGTTTCTCATTTGTTTCGCTATTAATGTTTTCCAGCTGCCTGCCGATACATGTGCAGGGAAGTAATGCAGGGAAGTAATGCAGGGAAGTAATGGAATAAAAGCATGGATGCTCTATATACCCACCTTATTTGGTGGCATCATTAGGGCATTTTTTATTGCCCATCGGAGGAAATAAAGTGAATATTTTGAACCTACCCACCGGCAAGGCGAACTATGTCCCGTCCTTTGTAAACGCAACATCGGTAAGCCCCGGCGGCGAAAACGAGAAAAATTGGACGGCGGAAGAATTGGTAAACCGCATTATGGGGCGTAAGGCGTTCTCCCGTATTCCCATCGAATTACTTGCGGCAATTAGCGAAGCGGAACGTTATGGCGAACACAACATGGCGAACCAGCTCAACCAGTCCCTGCACAACCTGCAAGGCAGTATTTTGCTGGACCTAAAAAATGAAGCGGATGAAGGCTCTCTTGCCATGGCGTGGATAAAAAACCGCCTGCTGGATTTCCCCAACGCCATTCCCAATTATGTACCTTTTATCCCGCCCCTGCGCCACCCCGAAAATATTAAACAAATGACCCTTGGCGAAATGCCCCCCACCACGCCGCCCACCGAACCCACAGAGGAAGCCCCACCCACGAAACCCCTTTCCCAACATGCCAAAAATACCTTTATGGCAAGCCTAATTCAGCGCTTTGATATGTACCAATCCCTGGACGAAACCTTCATAAACCTGGGCACCCAAGGGCAACCCCCGCAAACCATCGCCGCGCGTTATGAAGAAATGCTTTCACAGGAAATTTATTAAAAAGGAGCAACCGACATGATAAACCCAATTTGCCCGCAGGAAAGATTTGAAGCGCGGGCGATAACCTTCAAAGAAAGAACGGGCAGGGAACTCACCAAGGAAATGAACGAAAATGGGGAGTTTATCCACCTGCTGCACCCCCAATCCACCCAAAAGCTGGGCTTCATGGTCGAATTTTTTCGCACGGGCTTTAACCATCCCAATGGGTTTGAAGCCACCATCGAAAGCCTGTCCCAAAGATATGCCGAGCTGCGCGAGGATTTGTTGATGCAGCATGGGGAAAATGAGGACGAGCTATATAAACAACTCGGTATGTTAAACCACGCCTTTGAAAATGCCTTGCAAAGTACGTTGCTATTCCCGCAGCATACCCCACCCGCCGACGAAGTTGAAGGCAAAAACGTAGCATACCAATTGCAAACATTTTTTGAACTTTTCATCGACCGTATACAGCGTGAGGATTTTGATGCGGCGTTTGCGGGGAGTTTGAAGGATATGTGGTTATTATAACGTCATAAGTTATTGTGATATTTTATTTTTGTGTTAACATGCTTGCACAGTGCATGACAATCGCTTACAATTAACGCGAAGGAGTGATAATCATGCAGCGTACCGCCAACGTATTCGCACGGGTTGAACCGGAAATAAAGCAACAAGCAGAACAAGTGCTTAATCGCTTGGGCATACCCATGTCCAACGCGATTGGGCACTTTTTGCGTCAAGTTGTTATGCATCGGGGAATGCCTTTCGAGTTAAAACTGCCCCCTGCAGTACCCGTTGCAATGGGTGCATTATCCGCAAACGGTTTGAATGCCGAGTTAGAAAAAGGTTACGCCGCTATGGTTGCCGGTGAATTTTACGATATTGATGATGTAATTTCTGAAATGCAAAGGGATTACAACATATGATATATAACGTTAAACTCACAAAACCCGCAAAACATGATTTGCGCGATATTTATGAATATATTGCCCGTACATTATTAGAACCCGCGATTGCCAAAAATGTTATACGACGAATATGGAATGAGTTAAAAACACTGGAACACATGCCCAGTCGGTACGTTTTACACCCCGAAGAGCCGTGGAAAAGCAAAGAACTAAGAAGGATGAATATCGGAAATTACAGCACGTTTTACCTTGTTGCCGGTAATGATGTTTATGTAATGCGCATCATGTATGGCGGTAGAGATATAAATACAATACTAAATGAAAATAGCAAGGAGAATCTCTAAATGTTCACCCCACACTTTAACCGCGTTTATGAATTTCACGACTTCCCTCATTTTGTGCCCAAGGAAGAGCTTGCGTACAACCTTGATTATGCACAGCGCATGGTGGAGGAAAAATGGATTTTTCATCGTTGGCGAGAGGACGTTGAACGCGGCGGCATTGCCCGCGATGGGCGATACCGCGCCGAGGTGGAAAAAATCACCGCCCACGGCGGGCTGATATTGGAAATATGCGCAGGACCGGATGGCGGACATATCCCCGCCATTCTTATGAAGGATTACAACGCACGTATCATGGTCAACGACCTATGCCCCACCGTGGTGCGTGAGTGGCAAAAACTGTTTGCCGCGATGGACAACCCCCCGCCAAATATCGAATACGCGGCGTTTAATGTATGTGATATGCCCTTCCACGATAATTGCCTTGATGTGGTATCGGGGCGGGCGGCGGTAATTAATATAGAAGGCGGCGGCGACAGTCGAAATAGGGCGTTGCGCGAGGTATATCGCGTGTTAAAGCAAGGCGGTTTATTCGTATTTGACCTTGGTTATGTTACGGAAGAATTTTTCCAAACCCTGCCTGCGGAAGCGCAAAAAATATTAAAAGAAAGGTATCCCACAATTTTCTGGGATACCTTGAAGGTATTTGACACATTGGGCTTTTCGCAGGTGGAGGAAATAGAAACGGGTACATGGTCAAACGAAAACGATGAAAGCGATTTAGCCGACCTGTGCAGGAGCTTGGGGGTAACCCTAGCCTTTTCCGGCTTTAACCGATTTTGTACAAAGTAGTAGCGTTTTGCCATTCATCTTGCAGAATATCGCTTTAATGATATAATTATGATATGTTAAATAAAAGGGTGAGCTTATGATTATTAAACCGTCAACGTCATTACGAAACGAGTACACAGAAATATCACGTATCGCCAAAGAAAGCGGCGAGCCGATATATCTAACCAAAAATGGAGAAGGAGATCTTGTGGTTATGGCAATTGCGGCATTTGAAAAACAAAATCGTTTGCTGGAATTAAAAGAAAAATTACTGGAAGCGGAAGAGCAACGTATTGCGGGGCTTCCCACCTATACCCACGACCAAGTAAAAGCGCGGTATGCACATGTATAAACTACATTATTTACAAAAAGCCTTGGATGATATGGATGAAATTCATTTTTATATTAAACAAGACAACGAACCCGCCGCAAATAAAATGCTTGGGAAAATAATTAATTCCATGGAAGGTCTGCTTACCTTCCCATTTATCGGGAGTGTGGTGAATGATAAGCTACGCATTAAAGGTGAATACCGTACGATAATCGTAAGCCCTTATATTATTTTTTACCGGGTGCTTAAAAAAGAAGTTGTTATTTACCGGGTGTTGCATAGCAAACGTTATCATGCCGCGCTATTTGAACAATAGGTAAAATAGCACGCAATAATTTAAAACTTCTCCAAATCCGCCGGGTGGTTCATCACGGGCGGTATTTTTTTGTCGCGTTTTAAGGCGACCATTTCCTTGATGGCTTCTTTTAGGGCGGTGCGTTTGTATTCCGCGTTCCAGCGGGTAACGCCAATGTAGTCGAAAATACCTGCCGTTCCGTTTTGGCAGCCCGTGTGTTCGCCCAGCTGGTCGACGGCGCGCTCCATGGCGGTGAAGGTGCTGGGGATGCCACCCCCGCCGCCACCTGCGCTTGCCACAAGGATGCTGGGCTTATTTTTGTGGAAGGAGATAATATCCTCCTTGCCGTTCCATTGCTTGGTGGTTTCGCAGCGGCGCAGCTTGTCCCAGAAAATTTTTAGCTCTTCGCTAATTTCGCCCCAATAAACGGGGGTGATGTATACGAAAGCGTCGGCTTCGTTTACCTTTTGCTGAAGGGCGGCGAAGCCGTCCTTTTCGCCGAATAGGCATGTATGTTCCTTGAAGCAGATACCCCAGCCGTCGTGGCACATCATGCATTTGCGAAGCCCATAACCCGCAAGGCGAATGGTTTCGGCGTGTATGCCTAGGGCGTCGGCGGTTTCTTCCGCGACTTCTACAAAGGAATAGCACAGCCCGTCCGTCTTAGGTGTTGCGTTTACGATTAGGATTTTAAACATAGTATCGCTCCTTGAATGGTTAAGATGCTTCATTATGTTTTGGCATGACGGCTGTGTCAAGAAGTACAACGTTGTGCTGTGTTGATTTAATGGTATAATTCTGCATGAAAGGAGCGTGCGCATGAAAATCATCACCAAAATCGCAACCAAGGGTGCAAGAACGAAGCTAACTCTTGTGCTGTACATATTACTTGCCGTTGGTGCGGGTTTTTTATTGCTGTATGCCAATGATTTGCTTGCGCAGGCCCTTAACGATTATTTGATGGTGCAAAATTTTGATGGTTTTGGCAGGCAGCTATTACTTACGGCGGGTTTGTTTGCGCTGGTGTACGGGCTTAATGCCGTTGGTGTGTACCTGCGTGCGGATTTTCAATATACGGCGTATGTGTTGCGCTGGCCGCGGTATTATATCGAACGGTTAATACGTGCAAAGCATAGTTATTTTACCAACCGTCCTGCGGCGGAGTTATTTACAAGCTTATGGACGGCTTCGCAGGCTACGGGGCATTTTTACGGCAATGTGCTTGCTGTGGTTTCCCGCATCATTATTTTTATTTTCTATGGTATTGTCGTATTTCGCTTGAATGTTTTTGCGGGTATTTTTACACTGGCGGCGCTGCCTGTGTATTTTTTATTAACGGCGGGCATGGGTAACCGCGTTTCTTCTTTAAACCAAGCCTACGTGCCAAACGTGAGCGAATTTGCCGCCGTAACGCAGGAAACATTCGAAAATGTAAGCAATGTAAAAGCCAAAAATGCATACGTTTTTTTTGTTTCTCGTTCGGCGGCGATTATGCGCAAAATTAAAAGCATTTGCGTTCGCCTATCTGTGATTGAAGGCTACATTAGTGCGGTAACGGGGCTGGTACGCATTATTGCGCCGCTGATTATAATTTTGGGTGCGATGTATTTTTCAACGGGGTTTGAGGCGAATGCAGGTAATATTATGGTGCTTTATATTAATATTCCCTTGTTTCTTAGCGGTTTTGCGGACATTCATCGAGGGTATATTGACTATAAAATGTCGAAGCCTTTTTTGGCGAAGCTGCAAGAATTTAATAATGTCGAACCCGAATACCAAGGCGGCATACATATTATTTCCTTCGAAAGCCTGCGCACCGAAAATGTGCAAGTGGAATTTGAAGGCGGGCGCGTAATTTCTGTGCCTGATTTTTACGTAAAAAGAGGCGAAAAGGTGATGTTTTTTGGTGAAAGCGGTATCGGAAAATCCACCGTTTTTAACATTATTATGGGTTTTACCGAATATACGGGCGATGTACTTATCAACGGCATAAATTTGCGGGAAATCAGCCTTGTTTCCGTGCGTAAGATTTTCGGCATCACTTTTCAGCACACGAATGCCCTAACACTGGGCTTGCGCGAAAATATTTTGCTGGGCACGGAAAAAACACAGGATGCGCTTTCGCAATTAATCCAATTGGCGGAATTAGAAAGCCAATGGGATACGAAGGGCGAAACGATTTTAAATAATAAGGTGCTGAGCGGGGGCGAAAAATCGCGCATTGGTTTGTCGCAAATGCTTGCGCTACAACCCCAAATTATGCTTATTGACGAGGCGTTTTCTAACATGGACGAAGCGTTGGAATCTAAAATAATCACAAATTTATTCCGCATCTATCCTAACTGTGCGGTGATTTGTATAAGCCATCGCAATTCCAGCAAGCCTTTATTTGATAGGGTAGTAGACTTTAATCATTTTGGGGGATTCAATTAATGAAGCTATTATTTCAAACCTTAGCCAAAAATCGGCAGCCGTATGGGGGTTTTGTGCTTGTATTTTTATTACTTGCACTGGTGCTTTCGGTGGCGGGCGTGGTGACAACGCGGCTTACGGGCGATATGGCGCAAGCGGCGTTAGACTTTGATACAAGCGCGTTGTTAGGCTTTTTTGCGGTGGTGACGGCGTTGATGGTCATACGTGCGGGTTCGGCGGCGCTTTCTGCGTTGTTGCTTGGGCGGTTTGCGGCGAAGGCAAGTTACCGCTTTCGTGAAAATTTTGTACGGTATTTCTTGCAAAAGCCCTTTTCTGCTTTTGAAGGCGCAAACAGCGGGGAGAACCTTTCCGTTTATTCCAACGACTTACCGCAGGCAGTGCTGCTGGTAGCGGGCGGTGGACTTCGTTTAATCGCAGATGTAATTAGTTTGTTGGTTACATTCGTGTATATGTTAATGCTTGCCCCCGGCTTAACACTTATTTTCTTTGCCTCGTTTCCTGTGTTGGTGGTAATGCAGGTGCTAATTTCCACGCCCATTCAAAGTAAGGCAGTAAAAAGGTCGGAAGCGCAAGCCACCGTTATCGCTGTGGTTAATGATTCTTTGCAAAACACATCCACCGTTGCGTCGTATTCCTTAGAGGAAGTGATGGAGCGGCGCATCAATGACAGCATGGCGCAGCTTATTGCCGCAACGAAGGGGTATATCCTTTCATTTACGCCGCTGGTAATGGTGGGCATGCTGTTTTCCATCGCGCCGTTAATTGTTATTATGGCGGTGGCGAGCCATCGTGTGATTAACGGAAATTTAACGTTTGCGGAATTTATTGCATTCATTGGCTTGGCGAGCGAAGCGGGCAATTTCCTTATGATGCTGAGCCAGAATCAAAATAATTTCAAAACCGCACAGGGTGGCGCACAACGCTTGACGGAAGCCGTCAAGGATGATGCAGAAAACATAAGCAACGGTGCGATTTTAACCCCGCAAGGGGATATTGCCGTAGAAGCAACCAATCTCGTATTTTCCTACCCCGTTACAGACAGCGCGGAAGAAAAACGCGCTTTAGATAGCGTAAGTTTCCAAATAAAAAAAGGCGGGCGTGTGGCATTTATTGGTGGTAGCGGCAGTGGAAAAAGTACGGTGTTAAAATTATTACTGGGATTGTATACGCCCACAGCGGGTAAATTGTCCGTATTTGGAGCGGACGTTACAACGGTTTCGTTGGAATCGTTGCGTAATACATTTGCCTATGTGCCCCAGGATAGTTTCCTTTTCCCCGAATCCATTGGCGCGAATATTACGGGGGAACGCACCCCTTCCGACCCCGTGCGGCTTACACAAGCCTGCCGCGACGCGGGGATTTTAGATTTTATCGAATCCCTTCCGCAGAAATTTGAATCTGTGTTAAACGAATCGGCGGAAAATATTTCCGGCGGGCAAAAGCAACGCATTGCGTTGGCACGGGCGTTTTACCGTGATGCGCCCATTATCCTATTCGACGAGGCAACCAGCGCACTTGACCCCACAACGGAAGCGGAAATTTTACAAAGTTTTAATGCTCTTGCTGCAGATAAAACCGTAATTATGGTGGCGCACCGCGCACAGTCCGTTGCCTTCTGCGACACAATTATTGAAATGGATGGGGGTAGAATATGAGCGCCGCCGACCGTAAGATATTTTTTCGCATGTTTCGATATGTAAAGCCGTATGCCGTGACGTATACACTGGGGATTTTTTTGTATAACGTGCAAGGCTTTTTGTTCCCGTTAATTAATAGCTTAGTTTTCCGAGGTGTGACGGAAGGCTTGCTTGCCATGGATTTTTCGATGGTTATTAACGCGCTGGTGCTGATGGGTATACTTATTGTTGGGGGAATGCTGTTAGTGGGCACCGGCGTATATATGTACGCCGTGGTTGATGCGTATATTTTACGCGACTTGCGTGTGCAAATGTTCCGCGCGTTTATGACCTCCAGCTTGGAGAATGAAAAGCATTCGGGCGAGGGAATTGCTACATTAAATACCGATACCAATACCGCAACCGATATTACAGGCAGTGCGCTTTCTAATTTTGTGCGCATGGTAATTACGGCTGTTTTTGCCGCAGTTACGGTGTTTATTGTTGATTGGCGCATGGGGTTGGGTGCCCTTGCGTTGGGTGCGCTGGTATTTTTTGCACAGGCGCGGTTTGCCGCGCCACTGGCACGCTTGGGCAAACAACAGTTAGAAAGTAACGCAGATGCAGTAAAAGAAGTGTCCAACATTTTCTCCGGGGCGTTGACCATTCGCGCTTTTGGGCGACAACCACGAGCCCTTATTTCTTTTGACCGTGAAAATGGGAAATTGCAGAAAATCGAATTTAAACAGGCATTTATCAGCATGTGGCAAAATTTATTCACCACTGTACAGGGTTGGCTTAGTTTAATTTTAGTGTTTGTGTTTGGCGGGTATTTGGTGGCGCGCGGGTTTATGGAATTCCCGCAGGTGATGCTGCTGCTGCCCTTGGTAGGCGCAATAGGCGACGCGATGAGCGGCATGGGTGCGGCCTTTGCGGGTTTGCAACCACCTGTAGTTGCGGCGCGGCGTGTATTTGATGTAATTGACGCCGCACCCAATGCAAATAAACCCGTAAATACGCTGCCCATAAATTGGAACGGCGATTATACCTTGCAAGTAGAAAAATTAAACTTCGCCTATAAAAATGCAGAAAATAAAGCACTCACGGATGTAACACTTACGATTAATCCTAATGAAATGGTGGCGTTTGTTGGTGCGTCGGGCAGTGGAAAATCCACTATGCTTCGGTTACTCATGGGCATGTATGAGCGCGATTTGCCTAACGTACGTATCGGTAATTTGACCTATGATACGGCGCACATAATGCAATGGCGCAAATATTTTTCCTATGTTGACCAGCAGTGTAAACTCTTTGACATGAGTATTGCAAAAAATATTGCCATGGGTAAACAAGGGAATGCTACGCAAGCGGAAATGGAAGCGGCGGCAGAACGTGCCTTTGCCCACGCATTTATTACAGAAATGCCCGACGGGTATGAATCTGAATGCGGCGAAAGAGGGGCAAGCCTTTCGGGCGGGCAAAAACAACGCATTGCAATTGCCCGCGCACTATGCCACGCTGCCCCCATCCTTGTTTTTGATGAAGCCACCAGCGCACTGGACGCAGAAAGCGAACGAAACGTGATGCAAACCATCGAAAATTTGCGTAGCGACCATACAATTCTTATCACCACGCATAATTTGAATAATATTATCAACGCCGATAAAATTGTGGTAATGGAGCAGGGAAAAATTGCAGAAATCGGCACGCATTCGCAATTGCTTGCGCAAAAAGGCGTGTATTATCGGTTACAACTCACCCATCGTAGCGACGGGCGCGGGAGCGAATAACTGCGCAAGCACTTCTTCCTCGCGTATGATTATCCCCTCTACGTAAAATTCCCGCATATATGACCAGCCGCAACGCTCTATTGCCCTTGCCAACGGCATTTCGGCAGGGACGCGCAGCGGCTTTATTTTATATCTGCTTTTCCCGCGTGTACCGCGCAGAACGGCGGATTTTTTTTGCAGCGTGAGAAATGCCTCCATGCGCAGCTCTGTTTGCAAAGTGACATTTTTGCGCCACAGGTAAATGCCCGCGCACAGCAGCGTAATGTTATAGGAAAAAAGCAGAATTTGAAAAAAACCCAGCACCGCAATAAATATCGCCGCACCGCGCCCAAAACGCAGTAAAAACCGATTAGCGCGCAGTACCCCAACGGCATTGCCCAGGAAATGCTGCGTAAGACGCCCGCCGTCCAATGGGAGTAGGGGAAGCAAATTAAACGCCGCAAGCACGGCGTTGTAAAAAGCTAAATCGCGTAGCCAAAATACGCCTATGTAAGAAAGATGATGCACCGTAAACGCCCATACTGCGATAAGGATATTCACCAACGGTCCTGCAAAATAGATAAACGCACGGTAGCGCGGAAGGATATTATCCATACGCCCCACCCGCGCAACAAAACCAAAAACGGATAAGCGCACGTGGGTCACCTTTGCGCCAAACCACGTTGCCGCAAAGGCATGTCCCCATTCGTGCAACAACAACGAGCATAAAACCATGCCGACGGCGCGCGTCCACGGCAGCAGCAAAAGCGCAAGCAAAATTACAACGGTTTTTCGGTTTAATCTTACCACGGCACACCTATGGAAGTAGCGAATTGGCGGGCGGTGTCAAATAATTCGCGCGGCGTTTGTGCGCCGTACAATGCACCGGCGATAGCCTCCTGCGCCGGCGATAATGGGGCAAATGTGATAATGCTTACCAGCATTACAATTACCAAAATAACCCCGCTGATAATGCCTTGCAAAATTAACGTTTCGCCCAGTGCGCCAACGGGTTCTTCCTCGGGTTCGTAATATGTATTTATGTGTTGCGCGGGCGGGCGCACCCGCCTGTAGTGTACGCGTTCCATGGCATACTCCTTGTCTGCTTTTTGAAATTTATATGCCCGTTTGCGAAAAATATGTATAATGTATTTGAGGTGCATTTTATGGTATCTGTAATTATCGCCGCAGCGGGCAGCGGAACACGCTTTGGGGGCGAAACGCCCAAGCAGTTTTTGCAGTTGGGAGAAAAGCCCGTGCTTGCGCATTCTATCCAGGTTTTTCAACGCATATCGTATGTAAATGAAATTGCAGTGGCTGTGCCCCAAGGGCACGCTTGCGATGTATTAAAAATGGTACATGATCATGGGCTATGTAAGGTCAAGCATGTTATTGACGGCTGTGAAAGTCGAAGCGAAAGCATCTGTAATGCCTTGCAGCATTTAAATCCGAAAACCGAAATCGTACTTATACACGACGGTGTGCGTCCGCTGGTTTCTGCGGAGATTATTCATGCAGTTACAAGCGCGGCGCGTAAGCATGGTGCGGCAATTACGGGCTTGCCTTTTACAGATACGGTAAAGGAAGTGGACGAAAGCGGGCGAATCGTCGCTACGCCTATGCGTGCGCGTTTCCGCCAAGTGCAAACGCCGCAGGGCTTTTTGTTCCCGCTTATTTTAGATGCCTACAAAAACACACCAAGCCTCGCCGGCTTTACCGACGACAGCGCAATTTTTGAAGCAAACGGCGGCGCGGTGTATGTGGTAGAAGGCGATCCGCACAACATAAAAATTACCACCCGCGAGGATTTATTGCTTGCGCATTTTCTGCTGGAGGCACATGTATGAAAGAAATTACGCTGTATACCGACGGCGCTTGCTCGGGCAATCCCGGTCCGGGGGGGTGCGGTACGGTTTTACTTTTTGGCGCGCATCGCAAAGAATTTTCCAGCGGTTATCGTTTAACCACAAATAATCGTATGGAAATCCTTAGCGTTATAATTGGTTTAGAAGCCCTAAATCAACCCTGCCGTGTTGCCTTATATTCCGACTCTCGTTATGTAATCGACGCCGTTGCCAAGGGCTGGGCAAAACGCTGGCAGGCAAATAACTGGATGCGCACCAAAAAAGACGCCGCCCTAAACACCGATTTATGGGCGCGCCTTCTTCTTCTTCTGGAAAAACATGAAGTCACCTGCCACTGGGTAAAGGGTCATGCAGGCAACCCCGAAAACGAACGCTGCGACGAACTTGCCCGCGCAGCAATTCTGCGCACCGATGAATGGCAGGACGATGTAATTCCCGCTACATAAAACCGTGCCCGCGCGGCGATGCTACTGTATATGTTTCTGAAAAATACGGGCAGTCTACATCGTGCGCTGCATAAGTATTGCTTGTGATAAGGGGTAACTCCTGCAAATTACATTTGCCGTCTTTTTGATAGAAGCATTGATGCGTGCAATTGATGTCCATGTGAATCCCTCCAAAATCTTTACATTCTTTTTACACACCTAGTATGCACAACATATAAATATGTATGCTATACTGCGCCTGCAAAAGAAAAACCAAAGGAGCGTAATGTAATGGAAAATGAAAAACAAGTGCGGTCATGGATACCGTTTCGCAAGGATTTAACAAAAGAGGAATTTAGCTGGGTGCTGTACGACTGGGCAAGCCAATCGTATGTAATGATTGTAATGACCGTAATTATGTCACTGTTCTTCATCGAAGCGACGAATAGGGCAGGGGTAGAAAATGCAAGCGTTTTCTGGTCTTGGACAAATTCGGCAAGTATGGTGGTTATTGGGTTGCTTGCGCCGATAATAGGCACGCTTTCCGGGTATAAAGGGAAGAAGAAAATTCTGTTTACGGTGTTTGCCGTAATGGGGCTGCTGGGCACATTTGGGCTTGCCTTCGTTCCCGAATCGTTGTGGCCTGTGATACTTGGTGTATTTTTCATCTCAAGCATCGGCTACGCGGGCAATACAAAAGTGTATGATACCTTCCTTGTAGACGTTACGGACAATAAGCGAATGAACTGGATATCCAGCTTAGGCTTCGCGTTTGGCTATATTGGCGGCGCACTGCCCTTTATGTTAAGTATTCCGCTGGTTGTACTCGTCCAATTGGGCATATTAGACATGGATATAATGTTAGCATACCGCGTTGCGTTTGTTATTGCTGTGGTGTGGTGGCTTGCCTTTATGGGGCCGTTTATGAAAAATGTACATCAAAAAATCGGTAGCGAGCCCGAAAATCAGTATGTGCGCAAGAGCTTTGTGCGTATATGGACAACGGCAAAGGAAATTGCAACGCAAAAGCATATTCTCATTTTCCTTGTGGCGTTCTTTTTATACTCGGATGGTGTAGGCTCGATAATCCGCATGGCAACGATGTACGGCGCGTCTATCGGAATTGATGAAATTACCTTGCTTGCGGTATTGCTGGTTACCCAGTTTGTGGCAATGCCCTGTGCGGTAATTTACGGAAAAATGTCGCAAAAGGTAGGCGCAAAAAAAATGATTTACTTCGCAATATTCACTTATTGCGTGATTTGCACTATTGCCTTGTTTATGAACCCCGCGCGGGACGATAGCACCCTGCGCATCATGTTTTGGGCGTTGGCTATGCTGGTGGGTACGGCGCAGGGGGGCATTCAGGCGCTTAGCCGTTCGTATTTCGCGCGGATTATTCCCAAGGAAAAATCAAACGAATACTTTGGCTTTTACAACGTGTGCAGCCGTTTCGCTTCCATGCTGGGTACGTTTATTTTCGGCGCAATTGCGCTGGCCACGGGTTACGAGCATTACGGCATTGCGGGCATTGCGATTTTGTTTATCGCCGCCGCGATTATTTTCAAATTTGTACCCGGCGATAAAGATTTTAACAAGGACGAGGGGGAAGCAGCATGAGCTTAAAATATATTCTGGGCGTAGACGGGGGGAACTCTAAAACAGACTATCTCTTATGCCGTGCCGACGGCAAGTTTGTAAACCTTCACCGTGCGTCTAATTGCAGTCACGAGAACCACGACCGCGGTTACGACTGGATGCAGGAAACCATGGCAGGACATTTAGAAGTGGTTTGCCGTAAAAATAAAATAAAAATCAGTGATATTGCCGCGGCGGGCTTTGGGCTTGCAGGTGCGGACGAGCCGGGGCAGGTAGCAGAGCTTACGAAGCGTATCAAAAAAATCGGCTTCACCAAATTTGAAGTTGCTAACGATGGTATTCTGGGTGTTAAGGCGATATCTTCTGCGGGCATATGCTCCATTAACGGCACAGGTACGGTAACACTGGGTGTGGACGATGCGGGCGATATATTGCAAGTCGGCGGCATTGGCGACCTGTCGGGCGATGCGGCAGGCGGCGGGCATATTTCTGGCAGGGCAATAAAAGCGGTATATCACGCACTCTTCCGCATGGGGCAGAAAACTTCGTTACAAGACGGCGTTTTCGAATTAATGAAAATCACAAAACCCGAGGAATTGCACACTGCCATAAGCCAATACGGCTGGCGGTCGGGTATTTCGCGCAATTTAATTCAATTTGCCGACGGCGAGGCGCTGGCAGGCGATGCCGTGGCGCAAAAAATCTTTGATGATGTTGGCATTTCCTGTGCCGAGGGCGTGGTGGGCTGCGTGCAAAATCTTTCCTTTAAAAACGAAGTTGTAGTTGTAAAGGCGGGCAGTATTTGGAATGTAATTAAATACCCGGGTATGGTAGACAATTTTGTACGCGTGATTAAAGAAAATGTGCAAATGCCCGTGCGCTTTGAACTTTTGGAAGCCACGCCCGCCCTTGGCGCACTATTTTGGGCAAAGGAACAACTGGACGGCACAGTTACCCCCGAATACCGTGAGGAGCTGCGCAAATTCCTTTCCCCCCAAAAATATACAGAACTCGCAGGAGGCAAATAATGTTAAAAATAACAGACGTAAGCAAGACCTATGGCAATAATATTATTAAAGCGGTGGACAATATTTCCATGGAAGTGCAAAGCAAGCAGATTTTGGGTTTTATCGGTCCAAACGGTGCGGGCAAAACAACAACAATGAAAATGATAACAGGCGTACTTGAACCGGACGGCGGTACAATTACAATTAACGGGCATGATATAACCAGCGACCCGTTAGCGGCAAAGCAGAGCTTTGGTTACGTACCCGACTCGCCCGACATGTTTTTGCGCTTAAAAGGCATTGAATACTTGAATTTTATGGGCGATATGTACGGTGTTTCCAACGAACAGAGACAGGAAAAAATCGCCTCAATGGGCGAAACCTTTGAAATGACGGGCGCATTAAACGCGCGTATTCAAAGCTATTCCCATGGGATGCGGCAAAAAATCATTATCATGGGTGCGTTGTTGCATAACCCCGCGCTGTGGATTTTGGACGAGCCGCTAACGGGGCTAGACCCGCGCTCGTCTTTCCAGCTAAAGGAAATGATGCGCGCCCATGCGGAAGCGGGCAACTGCGTGTTGTTCTCTACCCACATGCTGGAAGTTGCGGAAAAATTGTGCGACAAAATCGCCCTTATCAACAAAGGGCGCATCATTTTCATGGGCGAACTGGACGAGCTTATCGCCCAACACAATAATAAATCGCTGGAGGATATTTTTATGGAGGTGACGGCGAATGCGTAAGTTTTCCGCCATGTTCCGCACCTTTTTGAAGATTATCGTAGGGCAAGCCGTCTTTAACATGAAAGTAGGCGGTAAAGAAAATAAATGGGCGGGCATACTTTTATGGGGTTTTGTGGGCATTTCCTTTATGCCTATGGGCTGGCTTATTTATTATATGCTAAATAACCTGTACTACTTTTTCGCACAGGTAAATCAACTGCAATTAGCCGTTGGCGTTACGTTAAACATGGGCGCGGTGCTTATCTTTATGCTGTCGCTGATGGCGGCACCCGCTATTTTTTATTTTTCCAAGGACGTGGAATATCTATTACCGATGCCTGTTAAGCCTGCGGCAATTATCGCCGCCAAATTTGCCGTGGCGCTGGTATTTGAATACTTGCTTGCGGTGCTGCTTGTTGGCGTAATGTTTGCCGCGCTGTGGGGGCATATCGGTGCGGGAATGCTCACCTTTAACATGATATTTACCGCATTAACGCTTCCAATTTTACCACTGGTATATTCTACGGTTATTGTTATGCTGCTTATGCGTTTTGTGCGTTTTATCCGCAACCCCGACCGTTATAACTGGATAATTGGCTTGTTTGGGCTTGCCCTCGCTATCGTGTTTATGACCCAATCGCAAAACATGTTTACCATAGACGAGGAAGCCCTCTTGAATATGCTCATGGGCGAACCCGTAGCAATGACGGCGATGCAGTGGATTTTCCCCACCAACGCACTTGCGGCGCAGGCGGTAGGGGCGGCGGTGTATCCTAATGTATATACAGTTATAAGATTACAAATTTCTAATATTTCTATGGCAATTTTGGGGCTTATGTTTTTCTTTATCCTCGCGAAGTTGCTATATTTCAAAGGCGTACTGGGCTTATCCGAATCAGGCTCGGGCGGGAAGAAAATGACCGCCGACGATATCCTCACCCATGCGGCGGGGCAAAGTGTGTTCCGCGCCTATGTAATGAAGGAGCTGCGCGTACTTTTCCGCAGTCCCGTTGCGTTTATGAATTGCGTACTCATGGTGCTTTTTATGCCCATTATCCTTGTTATTTCTATCGTGCCTATTTTAACTGCGGGCGAAGGAGAAGGCATACTGGAAGTACTGTCGGCGGTAGATTTATCCGACCCGCGCACCGCGGCGTTAGCGCTGGTTGCCATGGCTATCCTATCTCTTACCATGAGCGGCGCGGCGACCATTACCGCCTCCGCAATATCGCGTGAGGGGCGCAACTTTTTTGTAATGAAATACCTGCCCGTGCGCTACCGCACCCAGCTCAACGCCAAAGCGGCGTGCGGGCTTACGGTCATTTTTGCGGGCTTATTGCTGGTATTTATCCCACTTATTATCCTGTTTTCGCCGCCCATTCTCCTTGCTATAGCGGGTGTTCTTATAACCTTGCCTTGTGCCATTTTTCTTAACTACCTTGGACTATTCTTCGACACGGTAAAGCCCATGCTGGACTGGGATAATGAGGCGGTAGCCGTTAAGCAAAATATGAATATCCTGTTAATGATTTTTGGCGGAATGGGCGTAGCCGTAGGCGTTGGCTTTGTAGGCTGGTTTTGGCTGCACACCCCGCTTTTAGCATTTGCCGTATTATTTGGCGGCGGGCTGGTGCTTACCGCACTGGCGCTGTGGCTCGCGCTGGTGAAGGGCAGTGCATTACTGAAAAATTTGCATTAGGGGGTGTGGATTCTTGAAATTTGAATGGGAATCCCGATAAAAATAAGGCAAACCAACTCAAGCATAAGGTAGCTATTGATTATGCAAAAATATTGCACGAACATGAATAAAAGGAGTCTTTCAATGAATCGTGTCGAACAAATGCGGGAACACATCAACGTCATGCTTGCCACAAAGAAAGATGCAGAAGACAAACGCGTGGCGTATTTACATCTATACGGCGTAGCCTTCGCTTGCGCGTTAATTGCAAAAAAGAGAAAAGCCAATGTAGAATTGGCGGTTATGGCGGGTATGCTTCACGACCTTTACAGTTATAAAAAGAAAGACGAAGTGAACCACGACCCCAAAAAAGTACCCGCCATCCTTGCCAACCATGCAAAAGATGGCGCAGTTTTTACACGGGAATTATTGAACGAATGGCAACTCACCACCCCCGAAGAAACCGATGCCATTTGCACTGCCATTTATAACCATAGCGACAAGCACGGCAAATTCGCAGAATTGGATGAAATTCTCATCGATGCGGATGTATTGCAACATTGTTTATACAACCCCGCGTTCCCCGTCGCAAAGCATGAAGAATCTCGGTTTAACAAGCTTATGCAAGAGTTTGGCATAGAGAGTAGGGGGTAAAAATGAAACTCCTCATTATCCGCCATGGGCAATCCGAAGGGGATATTACAGGTGTAATTGAAGGACGATATGATGCGGAGCTTACCGCGCTGGGCATAAAACAGGCGCATTTGATGGCAGACTGGGTTGCCGAGCGCCATTGTATCGATAACATATTCGCTAGCCCGTTAAAGCGCGCAAGCAAGGTGGCAGAAATACTTGGCGTGCGTACTAACCTTGGCGTAACGTACGACCCCGAGCTAATGGAATGGAACACGGGCTTAATTTCGGGGCTTTCCAAAGAAGAAGCCCGCGCAAAATACCCTGCGCCGACCATAAAACACCCCCACACGGCACTTTACGAGCAAGAAAGCGAAATTCAACTGCGAATGCGCGCGGAAACGGTTCTTTCTCGCCTAATTAATGAAAACCCGCCAAATGCGACTATCGCAGTCGTTTCGCACGGGTTATTTATTTGGAACCTGGGCTACAGCTTTTTGCGCCTGCCTGTGACTGCAAGTCCCATACGCTTCCCCATCGGCGATACGGGCATTCACGAATGGCACATAAATGGCGAGGAACGTACCGTAGTTCACGTAAACCAACGCCGTCATTTAGAGGTTTTATCCGAAGAAGATTATAGTGCATCGCGTTGAATAAAAAACTTCCCAAGCCTAAATAGAAACGGCTTGGGGAATGTTTTTACAAGCACATAAAAACCCTAACTGCTTACAATTTGTAATCAGTTGGGGTTGATAAAAATTATAGAAAACACTCTTTACACTTGTTCTTTATTGCCCTTGCGTCGCCATTTCCAGCAGTTTATTGCTCCTTGCGATAAACGCGGTCATTTGCTCGGTGGGTAGGGGTTTGTGACTCAGCATGGCAAGGTCGTATAAATGATGTGCCAATAATTCCACATGCTCGGTGCGGTCGGGCAGGTCTTTTATCACGAGTAGCGTGCTAACCAGCGTATGGTTACGGTTTAGCACCAGCGTAAGCTCGTCTTCAAACATACCCGGCATTGCCATGCCGCCGCCAAACATTTTAGACATTTCCTGCATACGGCGCGACTGCTCGCTAAGCAACATTACGGAAGATACCCCTCCGGACTTTAGCGCCTGCACGTCAAGTTTTAATTTTTCATCGCCTAAAATTTTGCGGAACTGCGTTTGCAAATCCTCGTATTGTTTTTCCTCGCCCTTGATAATTTCCTCCGATGTTTCGTCCTTTAGCGCGTCGGTTAAATCCGCGTCAATGCGGTTAAACTTCACGTCGGGTTCGTAGGTTTCAAGGTAGGAAATAAAGGGCGCGTCAAGGTTTGTGTGCAGCAATACGGCCTTTAGCCCTTGGTCCTTAAACAGTTTAATATACTGGCTTTGCACCTGCTCGTTGGAAACGTAGAACACCGTCTTCTTTACCTTGGAACTGTCACCAAAACCCTCTTGCGCGACTTCAGGCAAAGCGTCGGTAAATTCGGTAAGGGTTTGGTATTCGCCGTCGGTAGTTTTGTATAACAGGCTGCCCTTAATTTTGTCGTAGAAATCGCGTTCCTTAATACAGCCGTATTTAATGAAGGGGGCGATATCGTCCCAATAGCCGTTGTAGGTTTCGCGGTCTTTTTTAAACAGGCTATTCAGCTTGTCCGCCACCTTGCGGGAAATATAACCGCTCATTTTCTTCACATTTGCGTCGTTTTGCAGGAAAGAACGCGACACATTTAACGGCAAATCGGGGCAATCCATTACGCCCTTCAAAAGAAGCAAATATTCGGGAATCACTTCCTTTATATTATCCGCAACAAATACCTGGTTGTTAAACAGTTTTACCTGCCCTTCCATATACTCAAGGTCGTGCTTGAGCTTGGGGAAGTACAAAATACCCTTTAGGCGGAAGGGGTAGTCCATGTTTAGGTGAATCCAGAAAAGCGGTTCGTTAAAGTCGCTAAATACCTTGCGGTAGAATGCTTTGTAATCATCGTCGGTGCATTCGCCGGGTGCTTTTATCCATAAAGGCGACGTATCATTGATAGGTTTTTCCTCGGGCTTTTCTTCGGTTTTCTCCTCTTCAGACGAAGCATCTTCTCCTTCAACTGTGCCTTCCACTACAGCTTCTTCCGCCTCCTCTTTCTCCGATTCAATAAAAATCGGCACGGGTACAAAACCGCAATATTTAGTTAAGGTGCCGCGCAAGGTAAATTCTTCTAAAAATTCCTCTCCGCTTTCATTTATATAGAGGGTGATGGTCGTACCGCGCGTGGTGCGGTCGCTGTCTTCCATTTCATATTCAATGCCGCCCTCACAGCGCCAGCGCACGGGGGCTGCGCCCTCGCGGAAGGAGAGGGTGTCAATTTCCACCTTATCCGCCACCATAAACGCGGAGTAAAAGCCAAGTCCAAAATGCCCAATAAATTCGCCCTCGGCAAGGTCTTTATATTTTTCCATGAAGGCATTCGCGCCGGAAAAAGCGATTTGGTTAATATATTCCTTAATTTCATCGGCGGTCATGCCTATGCCGTTGTCCTCGAAGCGGATTTGCTTGTTTGGCTTGTCCACAATTACGCGTACAGCAAAGCTTTCCCCTTGGGGAAGGGTCGCCTCACCAAATTCGTTTAGTTTTTTCAACTTTGTAATCGCATCTACGCCGTTGCTCACCAACTCCCGCACGAAAATGTCCATGTCTGCATACAGCCATTTTTTAATGATGGGCAAAATGTTTTCGCTGTGGATAGATAAATTTCCTTTTTCCATGGTACACATACCTCCGTTATTTTAGTGTTGCTACAATAATAAATCGTAGAAATGGGGATTGTCAAATGAGATTTATTTGAATAAGTTTTATTTATAAATAAGTTGCACTTATATAGAAACAAGGTTATAATCATTTTTGATGTATTTACAATATATTTTGATATGCTTCGTCATGTCAAAATAATTTACGAGTGGGGGAAACATCGCATGGCAAGAGCAGATTTAAACAAGGGATTAATCTACACCGATGAAGAAAATTGCATAGGTTGTAACAACTGCATTCGCGAATGCCCGGAGTTGAAAGCAAACGTAGTAGTACCCGCCGATGACGGCACACTGCACGTGTACACCGATGGAAAGGAATGCATTTTGTGCGCCACGTGCATAGATACCTGCACCCACGGTGTGCGCAAGTTTAAAGATGATACGGAAAGATTCTTCGACGCACTTAAGCAAGGTAAAAACATTTCTGTACTTATCGCGCCCGCAATGTTATTAAACTACGGCGATGAATACGAGCATATTCTCGGTTATTTAAAAGAAAAAGGCGTAAAACGTTTCTACAGCGTTAGCTATGGGGCAGACATTACGTCTTGGGCGTATTTGGAATACATTAAACAGCATGGCGCACAGGCGGCTATCTCTCAGCCATGCCCCGCCGTGGTTAGCTTTATCGAAAAGCACCATCCCGAAATGTTAAAGCAGCTTATCCCCATACAAAGCCCCATGATGTGTACCGCTATTCACTTGAAAAAGTACAAGGGCCTTAGCGACGAACTCGCCTTTCTTAGCCCCTGTATTGCCAAAAAAGTGGAGATTGAATCCCCTCGCGGGCAAGGTCTTATCGGCTACAACGTGACCTTTAAGAATATGATGGAATACATTCGTCGAGATACGGGCGGTCGCAGCATTCGTAATTACCCCAAAGTAAATGACGAGGTTGACTACGGTATGGGTGCATTGTACCCCATCCCCGGCGGCTTAAAGGAAAATGTAGCCTTCTATGTGGGTCCGGATGCGCTGGTACTGCAAGCCGAAGGCGAGCGCCATCTCTATCCGTTTTTACGTGAATTTAATTCATGGATACACAAAGTAAGCACTACGCCGCACCTTATCGACTGCTTAAATTGCGGACGCGGCTGTAACTTTGGTACAGCGACAGAGGGAAGAACAGGGCATACCGACTATGCAATGATTAAAACCTTCCACGTGCGTAAGCAAGTGCAGTATGCCGCGGAATACCAATATCATGATGAAGAAGGCAACGTGGTCATGGACGAAGTGACGGGCAAGCCAAAAATTATGACCAATCCCGCCGAGCGTTTGCAAGGTCTGCGTGATTATTATAAGGACTTGAAGCTAAACGACTTTGTTTGCTCGTATACTAATTATAATTCGGGCGTGTGGGCAGGAAACTCGGAAACAAATAGAGCTTTCGAAGCGCTGCACAAACATAGCGAACTGGATAAAACCATCGACTGCTGCTCGTGCGGGTATCCTACTTGCAAAAAAATGGCGCAAGCCATTGCGTTGGGCATTAACCTGCCCGAAAACTGTGTTTACTTTATTAAAGAGCAGTTAAAAGCACAGTTAGTAGGCGCGCAACGCATTGTGGATACCTTCGGCTCGATTAGCGAATTAATTTCACAACTTTCTACCGATAATATTAGCATTGCGGAGGATACAACCGCCATTAACAGCCGTGTAGAGCAAGCCGTTTCGCACAGTATGGAAATGCAAAAAGCCTTGGAGGAAGTACAGGACGTATTTAAGCAGTTAACCGCAAGCATTGGTGAAATTACCAATATTGCCCGTAATACCAATATCCTGTCCATCAACGCCGCCATTGAAGCGGCGCACGCAGGGCAATTTGGCGTAGGTTTTGCCGTAGTAGCGAGCGAAGTAGGCGACCTTGCCAAAAAATCCATGACCGCCGCAACCAAAAACCGCGACAATAACGACAATATCTCCAAGGTATTGCATCGCTTAGCCGAAAGCACATCTACCCTAGCCGACCAGATTAACGAAATCCGCCAAGCTACGGGTGCTATTACCAACAACGTTGCGGGCATTAAGCAAAAATCGGAAGACATTGGCAACCTGATGGACGAAATTAATACGTAGCAACTTTTAAGGATAATCAATATCCGTAACAAACAAGCCGCCCGAAGCTGTGGAAAAGCAGTCGGGCGGTTTTATTTGCGCGACGGTAAATTTTAAAAGGCATATATATAGCCCTTAAAGAAGAATTGTGATATAATCCCCGCGAATTTTGTTAAGGTGGGATGCAAATGAAAATTTTACGCAAATTATGGATTGTGCCATTAGCGCTTTTACTCGCGGTGGCGTTTTTTATTGCGCCCGTCCAGGGCGCGCCAAATATTTCCGCCTCTATTGCTGTGGTGATGGACTATCATACAGGGGAAATTTTATACGAACGGGAAATGGAACGCCGCTGGATACCCGCAAGCATGACCAAAAGCATGACGGCGTTTATTACATACCTTGAAATTGAGGCAGGGAACTTGACGCCGGACACACGAATAAGGGTAAGCGCGGGCGCTGCGGCTTTTTCTTCCGACAGGCGGCAGCAGGGGTCTTTTGTGCCGTTGCCCGCGGGGGAATATATTTCCGTGGAAATACTTCTGCAATTATTAATGCTGCCTTCTGCGAACGCGGCGGCGGTGGTGCTTGCCGAACATATTTCGGGCAGCGAGGCGGTTTTTGTAGCACGTATGAATGAAGTCGCGGCAGAATTGGGTATGTACAGCAGCTTCACCAATTCCCACGGCGCGCTGCCTCACCATACAAATGCGTACAGCATAGCCATTCTAACGCGGGAATTCATTTCCCGTTTTCCTGATATTTTGCGTATTACGGCAATCCCTCATATGCATTTTAACGGCGTGCGCTATAATAATACGAATTTTTTATTACCCGGCGCCAGTGTGCCGTTTGCGGGAACGGACGGCTTTAAAACAGGTACACTTCGCCAAGCAGGGTGGAACCATTCCGTAACGGCGGAACGTGACGGACGCCGCGTTATTGCCGTGGTAATGAATGCGCCCGACAATGCATCCCGCCATGGCGATGCCCGCCGCTTACTGCAATTTGGTTTCGATGAAATTGAAAGACGAGAGGCAGAACGCGCCGAGCGTATTCGCGTCTTTATGGATGGGCGGCTTTTTCCCTTAGATACGCCCCCAACCGTTAAGCATGGCGAGGCACTGCTGCCCATACGCGCCGTGTTCGAGCAGCTGGGTTATACGGTGGAATGGCAGGGTGTGCATATGCTTGCGCAGCTAACACACCCGAACGGTGACAATATTACGTTTTTTATCGGGCGCAATTTAGCAATTGTAAACGGCGATGTGTTTGTGGGCGAAACCCCCGCGCAAATTATTAACGGCAGTATCTTTGTTTCTATGGAATTTGTGGCACATGCAACCAATACTCAGGTGACATGGGATATGGAAACAGGCGTGATTTTATTTAACAGGAGCGAACAATGAATTTAAACAGACCGGGGCGCAAAGAAAATAACGCGCTGCTAAAAAAAGTAAACCGTGTTTCCACAGGGCGGCGCAAAGCAGGTGTGGACGGCGTAAAGATAGCAATTATAATGGTGTTGTTAATGGTAGCCATTGCAATTTTGCTAATTTTTATCGGCAATTTGGAATTGCCGCAAATCGGCGGCGATACTACCCCCGCATACGAAAACGGCGACCCTGTAGCCCCAAGCATTATCGGCGACCCCTTTGAAGAGGTGGATGGTGAAGGCTTTGTGCTTCCCCCCATGGCAGAGGATATGGTCTTTTACCACTATGAAGGCGGTTTAACGGAGTTGCCCGTAATTGGCGCAACGGGGTGGGTCGCGGCAACCAGTCCCCTGCGTGATGCACCCGCAGGCGGCGGAAGCCAAATCGTTAGCCTGCCCCCCGGCAGTGTTTTTACCATTTTGGATGCACAAGCCGAATGGTGGTACGTGCGCTTGCCTAACGAAACTACAGGCTGGGTAGACCATCGCCGTTGCTTTATTAATTTGCCCGACGTTTTGCCCTCGGTAATTTTTGATATTATTAACGCGCGGGACGCGGAATTCCGCTCCAGCGGGTTTGACCTGCCCAATATCACGGGCGAAGTATTGTACAGCGCTTACGGTTTTAATTATCGCCTTGGGCGTTATGAATATATTGTGCCCGGTATGTATACCATGGCGCGGGCATTGCATAATGTGCAACAGCTCGCGCTTTCCAATAACGAAACGCTAATCGTTTATGAAGTATTTCGCCCGCATTCCACCCAGCAAGCGGTGGTGACGGCAATGAACCAACTAATGAACGCCCAGCCGTTGGTGGGTAACGCGATACGCGATTCGGCATGGACATTAACGTGGTTTATTTCCACGGGTGTGTCTAACCATCAGCGCGGCGGCGCGGTAGATGCAACGTTAGCGCGTATCCGCGATTCGGAAATACACCAAACGGGGGACTATGCGTTTATTCACATCACGCAATTTGACCGAATTAACGCAGGCACGCGCATACACGAGCTTAGCCCCTCTGCGGCGATAGTTAATACCCCGCGCGGTATTTCTGCACAGCAGGTGCTTGGTGGAAATGTGGAAATGACGGGCGCGGCAATGACGGGCGGTATTGTGCGTATGCAGTGGTATTTTGCGAATGCGGGCTTTAATCCGCTGGCGTCGGAATGGTGGCATTTTGACCATCGTCCCAGCATTGACATGGCAAATAATGCAGGAATTACAGGCAATTTTTATACGGAAGAAATACACAGCGAGCCGCCTGCTAGGGGATAATATAATATGGTGTTTTCGAGCTTAACCTTTCTTGTTTTTTTCTTGCCCGCGTTTCTTATCGCGTATTTCTCCATACCTAAAAAATATCTTAGCGCCAGAAACTTTGTACTGCTTATATTTTCGCTCTTTTTTTATGCCGCGGGCGAACCCGCTTGGGTAGTGCTTATTATTTTCTCTGCGTCTATGGACTGTTTAATCGGCTTATTTATGGAGCGATACCACGGTAAGTGGCAAGCCAAAGCGTTGTTGGTGCTTTCCATGTGTTCCTCGTTGGGCTTGCTTATCATTTTTAAGTATACGGAATTTTTCCTGGGGATTTTTGGCATATCGGTCACGTTTGCACCGGGGTTGCCCATCGGCATATCGTTTTACACCTTCCAAACCATGTCGTACACTATTGATTTGTACCGCGGAAAAGTGAAGGCGCAACGCAACCCCATCGCATTTTTAACTTTTGTGTGCATGTTCCCCCAGCTTGTGGCAGGACCGATTGTACGCTACAGCGACGTAGCCGCCGAACTAACCAAGCGCGAAATTACCGTGCCTTTAATCAGCCAAGGTATTTCGCGTTTTATTATGGGACTTGGTAAGAAGATAATCTTCGCCAACCATGCGGGCTTAGTCGCGGCGGAATTGCTGGGCTCGCCTTATGCGTCCACCCTTGGCATATGGTTGGGCGCCATAATGTTCATGTTCCAAATTTACTTCGACTTTTCCGCCTATTCAGACATGGCAATAGGACTTGGTAAAATTATCGGCTTTAATTTCTTAGAAAATTTTGATTACCCCTACGTATCCAAGTCTATTACTGATTTTTGGCGGCGGTGGCATATTTCCCTTGGGAGGTTTTTCCGCGATTATTTATACATACCCTTGGGCGGCAACCGAAAACGCGCTGTATTTAATATCATGTTTGTTTGGGCGGCTACGGGTTTATGGCATGGTGCATCGTTTAATTTTATTCTTTGGGGCATGTATTTTGGCGTAATTTTATTAATTGAAAAATATTTATTAAATAATTTTTTGCAGAAACTCCCCGCCTTTTTTGCACATCTGTACTGCCTGTTTGTTGTATTGTACGGGTGGATTCTCTTCTATTTTACCGATTTTGCACAGCTGGGCACGGCGACGGCACGGTTCTTCGGTTTTGGTGGGAGTTGGTACGATTATCGCGCAGTAGAATTGCTGATGGCGAATGTATGGGTACTGCCCATACTTGCCATTTTCTCTACCCGTGCGCCCATTCGCATTTTGCATTATGTAAAAGAAAGAATGCCCGTAGCCGAGCCGATGTTTAACTTCGGCGTAGCGTGTGTAAGCTTTGTGCTGTTAATCGGGCAAACGTTTACGCCGTTTATTTATTTTAGGTTTTAAGGAGGCGCTTATGGAAAAATTAAACGTTGCGCTGTCAATCCTCGCACTTCTTCTTGCGGTGGCATTTGTCTATGTATTACCCATGGACGAGCGCGCATCGGAATTTGAAAACCGAAATATGGAACCGTTCCCCGAGGTCACGCTTCGCAATTTTATCAGGGGCGACCTTGCAAAATCCTTTGAGTCGTTTTTGCTGGACAATACAAATAACCGCACGACTTGGCTTAGCTTTGCCAATATTGTGGAGCATTCATATGGGGTGCATCGGCAGGGCGGGGGCATGGTGGTGGTGTTTGATGCGGCGGATTTGGGGCAGGGGTTAATACCTGCGCAGCTTCCGCAGCAACTGGAACTGCCCGCACCCCCCATGATTGAATACGACGAAGACGGCGAAGTGATAACCCCCATACCTGTGCCTATTTTTACGGGTGGCAATGTAGACCCGAGCCGACCCTTTGGTGTGGATATCCACTTCCACCCCGATGCTGTGTTTTACCTGCGTTATATTGAAAATTTGACACTGGCAACACGCTATGCCGAGGTTTTAAACGCCTATGCAATTGCGCTGGAAGGTCGTACAAATCCGCTGCGTATTTTCTCTGTTATCTCACCCGTAAAGGTGGAATTTATGGGCGCGCGGTATGCCGCGGTAAATTCCTGCCAGCGGACTACTATTGATTTTGTGAATGGCTTGCTGCACTCTTCAATTATCCCTGTTGACGCGCACAGCATTTTGCAAGCCCACGCCGAGGAATATATCTTCTTTCGTACCGACCACCACTGGACCATGCTTGGCGCATATTATGCTTATCTTGCCTTCGCAGAAGCGGCGGGCTTTGCGCCAATCACCATTGAAAATTATATTGAACACACGATTGAAGGCTTTATCGGCTCGCTGGCGGTGGGTACGCGTAACCGTACCGTGCTTGCTCATCCAGACACCATACATTTCTACACGTTAAATGACGGAACAGCATTTTCGATTAATATGTTTGTGATACCCGACGATATTTCTAACCTGTGTTACCGAATATTTTTGGGCGGCGACCGCGACATTTATTATTTTACCACGTCAAATTTAAACGGACGCACGCTGGTAGTGGTAAAAGATTCCTTCGCTAACGCTATGATACCTTGGATGGCACCCCATTATGAAAAAATTGTCGTAATTGACCCACGGCAATTTAATAAAAGTGTACTGGAAGTAGTAGCGGAGAATTATGACGTTGACTTGGTTTTTATAAACTATATACCGGCAACCACAATGGCAGATTTGATAGAACAACTATATTCAGCGAGGTAAGGTGACAAGCAATGCAATGGTATGAGGTAAAAAGTGGACAGCGTAAATCACAAAAAAGTGAAGTAATTTATATTACACGTCAGGTTCAAAATGAATCGAAGATAATTTCGACCGAAATTAACGGTGAATTAACGCCGAATTATGAAACAATTAAAATACCATGGTTTACGGTGGGTATTTTGGCGTTTTTGTGCGTTGCGTCGTTGGTTACAGGGGTCATTTATTGGTATACGGCATACTTTAACCCCGACGATTATTACACACCCACAATGTTGGCGGTGGCAACACCTGCACCCGTGCCCACGGCAGAAAATACCGCGCCGCCAATAAATGGCGAAACCACAAATGACGCATATTACACCCCGCCTTACGAAACACAAGTATACGTACCTCGCCCGCAAATGGACCCATTGCCCGAATTTGTGGCTCTGTGGGAGGAATACGACAACCCTTACATCGTTGGGCGGTTGCTGATTGCGGATATGGATATGCTGGTGCTTCAATATGAAACGAACGATTTTGGCGCATCGCCCTATGGCTGGGTTTTTCTTGACCATCAAGTGGACTTGCTCATCGGTGAGGAGCATAACATGGTTATCCATGTTTCTGCCGACAGTCCCGTGCGCGACGCATTGCAAGCCTACCTTGAATATGACTTTTTCCTTATGTTCCCTACCATTCAATTTTCTACGATGTACGGCAATTTTGATTGGGAGATTTTTTCCTTTTATGTAGCGCCCGATGTTTTCCCCTTCAAAAAAATAAACCACCCCAGCGACGCCGCGTTTGGCGATGCGGTGGAGCAGTTTACCATGGCTTCTTTATACAATACACGTTTAGATGTGATGCAGTACGACCAAATTTTGACCATTACCGCGCCTACGGCAAACCCTGCGTTGCACTACGTATTACAAGCGCGAATGCTGCGCAAAATTACTTCTTAGCGGGGTTGGGGGCATTATACATCATCTCCCAGATTATTTTCTACAGAAATATTTTTGTTTATAAAAAAGGTTTGTACCCATTCGTCCCATGCGGTGTCCAATGTTTTTTCCAGCGCAAAGCTTTGCTGGGAAGTTGCCGTGGTAAAAATTATACGGTCGCCTTCGTATGTCATATTCAAAAAAAGTGCGGCGGCGTTTGTATGTATATCAACGGGCGCGGGGTGCGAAAAGACGATTTTTATTAGCTTGGGCTTAGTGGCGCGTTTTATTAAATCATATACCAGTGGGCGCAGTTCGCCCCACGAGGTATATTTTTTTTTGCCGGGCGCTTCTTCGCCTTCCGTTTCCAACAAGCCCGAAATGGAGATGTGTGTGGCGAGGGTTAGCTCTACATTGCGCACGGCGAAAAAATCGAACTGCGTTTCACGTAAGAGTTGCCCCATAAAATTTTTTACAGCGGCGGGGGGAAGGGCGAGGGATAACATAGAAGCCTCCAAGACAAAAGATATTTGATTTAGTATACTACACCAAAGAGGGGAGGGGAACATATGGCATGGAACACGCGCGGCTTGCGCGGCAGTTTATTTGAAGAATTAATTGACATGACAAACCAGCTATACCGCCAAAAAGGGCTTGCCCTTATCCAAAAAGTGCCTACTCCCATTACGCCCATTGCTGTGGATAATAAGGCGCACACCATTACCCACGCCTACTTCGAAAAAAAAAGCACCGTAGACTTTATTGGTGCGGCGCAGGGCTTGCCCATTTGTTTTGACGCAAAGGAAACCCGCCGGCTAAGCCTGCCCCTGCGCAACATACACGACCACCAAGTGGAATTTATGCAAGACTTTACGCGGCAGAAGGGCATGGCGTTCCTGCTCGTCCATTTCCAAGAAAAAAATGAGATGTTTCTACTGCCCTGCGAAACCATTGCCGCGGCAAAGAAAAATGAAAAAAACGGCGGACGCAAATCTATACCCTATAAAGATTTTAATTCGCGCCTTCTTGTGCAAAATAAAAACGGCTTCCCCGTGCATTATTTAACGGCGATTAACGAGTATATAAAAATTAGAGGAGAATGACGATGGCGAGAAAGAATTACGCAAAACCGCTGGGCGTAAAGGACTCGGTAATTAAGGGTGCATTTTGGCGCAATTTTATGGAGCTTGCGCGTACACAGGTGATACCCTACCAATGGGAAGCGTTAAACGACCGCATTCCCGATGCCGCCCCAAGCCATGCGTTGCAAAACTTTAGAATTGCTTCAGGTTTGGAACAAGGTGAGTTTTACGGCTTTGTTTTCCAAGATTCGGACGTAGCAAAATGGCTGGAAGCCGTAGCGTATAGCCTGGCGACTTGCCCCGATGCCCCGTTGGAAAAGCTCGCCGATGAAACGATTGACCTTGTTGTTTCTGCCCAGCAGCCCGACGGTTATTTAAACACGTACTTCATTATAAATGGGCTGGAAAAGCGTTTTACCAATTTGCGCGACAACCATGAATTATATTGCCTTGGACATTTTATTGAAGCCGCCGTAGCATACCGGCAAGCCACGGGGAAGGATAAACTCACTAAGGCGTTATGCAAATATGTGGATTTAGTTGACGCAACCTTTGGCGCGGAAGCAGGGAAAAAACGCGGCGTGCCCGGTCACCAAGAAATTGAACTTGCCCTTGTCAAGTTGTATCAACTCACGGGGGACGAAAAACATTTACGGTTGGCTACCTACTTTATTAATGAGCGGGGCAGCCGACCCTTTTATTTTGACGGCGAACACCCCAACGGAAGTACGGGGCATACGTACCATCAATCCCACTTGCCCGTGCGTGAGCAAAAAGTGGCAATTGGACATGCCGTGCGCGCGTTGTACATGTACGCGGGCATGGCAGACGTAGCGCGGGAAACGGGGGACGAAACCCTTTTATCCGCGTGCAGCACCTTGTGGGAAGACGTAACCCGCAAGCAAATGTACATCACAGGCGGGGTAGGGGCTACCCACCATGGCGAGGCGTTTAGCTTTGGCTACGACCTGCCCAACGATACGGTGTATGCAGAAACCTGCGCATCTATTGCGCTGGTGTTTTTTGCACAGCGCATGTTTTCTATCAATCCCAAGGGCGAGTACATGGACGTGATGGAACGCGCGTTATACAACGGTATAATCAGCGGAATGTCGGCGGACGGTAAATCATTTTTCTACGTAAACCCACTGGAGGTTGTACCCGAAGCCTGCGAAAAGGACAGGGGCAAGCACCATGTAAAAGCAGCGCGGCAAAAATGGTTTGGCTGCTCTTGCTGTCCGCCCAACCTTGCGCGTATGCTTACCTCGCTGGGTAGTTATGCGTATGCAAAACGCGGAGATACGCTGTATGTAAATTTATTTGCGGGAGGCTCGGTGGATACGGTTCTTGACGGCGGAAAGATTGCCTTAGACATGGAAACGGATTATCCGCACAAGGAAACCGTAACGATTAAAATCCGCGAAGCCTTCGCAGGCGCAACCCTTGCGGTGCGTATGCCCGCGTGGTGCGAAGGCTTTCAGTTAACATGTAAAAATATTGAAACGTGCGATATAAAAGATGGCTATGCCTATTTGCGTGGCGTAGCCGAGGGGGAAGAAATTTCCATCACCCTTCCCATGCCCGTGGAAATGATACACGCCCACCCGTCGGTACGGGAAAACGCGGGCAAGGTTGCCGTACAGCGCGGTCCTGTGGTGTATTGCTTGGAAGAAGCCGACAACGGGCGCGACTTGCACCGCATTTTCCTAACGGGCGATGTGGATTTCGCCACGGGGTATGATGCAGACTTCTTTGGCGGTGCGGTAAAAATTAAGGCGGTGGGGCAGCGCCTTTCCCCCGAAGAAAATGATGCATTGTATAGGAAGGGATTACCGCAAACCCAAAGCGAGGACGCGGTGCTTACGTGGATTCCCTACTACCTGTGGGCAAACCGCGCGGTAGGCGAAATGACGTGCTGGATAAATTATAAATAAATAGGAGGACTAACCCATGAAGGCAAAAATGACGGTGAATAAAACCTTCACCATCGACAAGGTAGACCCGCGCATCTACGGCTCGTTTGTGGAGCATATGGGGCGGTGCGTGTACACGGGTATTTACGAACCCGACCACCCAACGGCAGACGCAAACGGCTTCCGCGGGGACGTAAAAAAGCTGGTGCGCGAGTTAAACGTACCTATTATCCGCTACCCCGGTGGTAATTTCCTTTCCGGTTACAACTGGGAGGACGGCATTGGCGCGAAGGAAAGCCGCCCAACGCGGTTAGACCTTGCGTGGAAAACGGTGGAGTCTAACCAAGTGGGGATTCACGAATTTATGCAGTGGGCAAGTGAGGTAAACGCCGAGGTGAACATGGCGGTAAACCTGGGTACGCGGGGCTTGGAAGAAGCGCGCAACCTGTTGGAGTATTGCAACCATCCATCGGGTTCGTACTACAGCGACCTTCGCAGAAAAAACGGCGCGGAAAAGCCATTTAACATTAAAACCTGGTGCTTGGGCAATGAAATGGACGGCCCGTGGCAAATGGGGCATAAAACCGCTGCCGAATACGGGCGGTTGGCACAGGAAACCGCAAAAATAATGAAGATGTACGACCGCGATATTGAACTGGTGGTGTGTGGTTCGTCCCACAAGGGGATGCCCACCTTTGGCGCCTGGGAAGCGGATGTGCTGGATTTTACCTACGATGAGGTAGATTATTTAAGCCTACACAGCTACTACGGCAACCCAAAAAACGACCTGCCCTCCTACCTTGCCCAGGGGTTGGAAATGGATGATTTCATAAAAAGCGTCGCCGCGATATGCGATTATGTAAAGGCAAAAAAGCGTAGCAAGAAAAAAATGTACCTTAGCTTTGACGAGTGGAATGTGTGGTACCATTCCCACGCCAAGGATGCGAAAAACGAGCCGTGGCAATACGCGCCCCCTATATTGGAGGATGTATACAATTTTGAGGACGCGTTGCTGGTAGGCACACTGCTCATTACCCTATTGAAAAATTGCGACCGCGTAAAAATCGCTTGCATGGCGCAGCTGGTTAACGTTATCGCCCCCATTATGACGGCGAAAGGCGGCGACGCATGGCGGCAGACGATTTTTTACCCCTATATGTACACCGCAAATTTTGGGCATGGCACGGTACTAACTCCCATCATGGAATGCCCAACCTACGAGGCAAACGACCGCAATGTACCCTTTGTCGAATCCCTTGCCATATATAATGAAGAGAAAGGTGAAATGGTGGTTTTTGCGGTAAACCGTTCCCAAGATACAGCGGTAGATTTTGAAGTAGAACTTCAAGGCTACGGGCTGGGGCATGTGATTGAATGTAAGGAAATGAGCGGTTATGACATAAAACAAACCAATACCCAAGCCGATGGCTCGGTTAAGCCAAAGGACGGCACAGCAAATATAGACGGCGCAAATATTAACGCAAGGCTAGCGCCATTATCCTGGAATATGATGAGAATAGGAGTGAAATAAATGAACAGAATTTACATTAACACCAAGGAGCAAAAAAGCACCATTAACCGCAACATCTACGGGCATTTTGCCGAGCATCTGGGGCGGTGCATTTACAACGGCATTTTCGTGGGGGATGATTCAACGATTCCCAACGAGAAGGGGATGCGCAAGGACGTGGTGGAAGCGTTGCGCAACATAAAAATCCCCGTTTTGCGTTGGCCGGGGGGTTGCTTCGCAGACGAATACCACTGGAAGGACGGCATTGGCGAAAAGGCGAGCCGCAAAAAAATGGTGAATACCCACTGGGGTGGCGTGGTAGAGGATAATTCCTTCGGCACCCATGAATTTATGGAGCTGTGCCGCCAGCTACACTGCGAGCCGTATATTAACGGCAATGTAGGCAGCGGCACGGTGCAGGAAATGAGCGAATGGGTGGAATATTTGACCTTTGACGGCGTTTCCCCCATGGCGGAGCTGCGGGAGAAAAACGGGAAAAAGGACGCGTGGCGCGTAAAATATTGGGGCGTTGGCAATGAAAACTGGGGCTGTGGCGGCAACATGCGCCCCGAATTTTATGCCGATGTGTACCGCCAATTTGCCACCTATATCCGCAATTACGGCGAAAATAAAATTTACAAAATCGCCTGTGGCGCCCCTGATTTTAACTACGACTGGACAGATAAGGTAATGCAAATCGCCGCAAAGCATATGGACGCGCTAACGCTTCATTACTATACATTTGTGGCTGAAGGGGATTTTTGGGAGAAAAAGCTTTCCGCTACGGATTTTGACGAACCCACTTATTATAAGACCCTGCACAAGGCGATGAAAATGGACGAAATTATCACCAAGCACGCAGAAATTATGAGCAAGTACGACCCCACACACCGCGTAGGCATTATCGTAGACGAATGGGGAACATGGTTTGCCGTAGAGCCGGGCACAAACCCGGGCTTCCTATACCAGCAAAATACCATGCGCGACGCCATGGTGGCGGGGTTAACCCTGAACATTTTCAACCAACATTCCAACCGCGTAGAAATGGCAAATTTGGCGCAAACCGTAAATGTGTTGCAGGCCGTTATCCTTACCGAAGGCGACAAAATGGTGCTTACGCCCACGTACCATGTGTTCGACCTGTTTAAGCACCACCACGACGCAAAGCTGGTGCATTCCTACACCGAAACAACACAAATCGGCGGGGATTTTGTCGTGCCCAACGTACAGGCGTCCGCTTCTGTAGACGAAAACGGCGTCCTTACCGCTACTTTGGTAAACCCCTCGGTTAGCGCCCCCGCCCCTGTGGAATTATTGCTTACGGGCATTGAAGGGAAAAACGCAACGGGGCGCATATTAACGGGTGCGATGCAGGATTATAACGACTTCGACAAAACGGACAACGTAAAGATTTTGCCCTTTAACGGGATAACCCTTTCCCAAGCCAAGGCAGAACTCACCTTGCCACCCTGCAGCGTGGTAGAGGTACGCGTAAGTACCTAGAAAAGGGAGGCGAAAAATGCTTGTCGCCATGATTATTACTGTGGTTTTGGTGCTTCTCGCTGTTCCCATGGTGGTTACGGTATTCATCTACAACCAGACCTTTGGCAGACGGGCAGAGCGCCCCGCCCTTTCCACCAAATTGCGGTACGAGGACGTAGAAAATGTTCCTCGTACCATTACCCATTTTTATTCGGGCGCTAATAAGTTGACCGCGTATATTTATGGCGAAGATAACGACCGTGGGCTGGTGGTAATAGCCCACGGTTTGGGTGGCGGCGCGGAATACTACTTCCCGGAAACCCTATTTTTTGTAGAAAATGGCTGGCGCGTATTTAAATTTGACAAAACGGGCAGCCACGCAAGCGAAGGGCGCGGCACGCGCGGGCTTCCCCAGTCCGCCATTGACCTGGACGCAGCGCTAACGTATATCAAGAGCCAAGGTTGGGGGCTTCCCATTATGCTGTACGGGCATAGTTGGGGCGGCTACGCCGTAGCTGCCGTGCTAAACAAAGAGCATGAAGTTAACGCCGTGGTTAGCCTTGCAGCGTTTGCCGCGCCCATGGAAATGCTGCAGGAAAATGCGCGTAGCTTTATGGGCGGCGTGGCAAGCCTGATGCGCCCGTACTTATGGCTGCACCAGCGTATCCTTTTTGGGCAGAATGCAGGACTTTGTGCCGTAAAGGGCATAAACAACGGCGCGACCCCTGTGATGATACTCCACGGCACAGCCGATGACGTTATCGCCTACCACGGCGCAAGTATTATTAACCAGCGGGCGCGTATCACTAACCCCAACGTAATTTTTATCACCCACCATTTACCCCACCACAACGGACATAACAATTTATTGCGCCCCGCCGCGGTGCAGCCTTATCTTGATGCATTTAACGCCCAATGGCGGGAAGCATGGGAATATCATAACCATTACGTACCCGAGGATGTACGAGCGGTAATGTTCGCAGAAATAAGGGACAAGGCAAGTACGCTGGACGCGGATTTAATGGAAAAGATAAACACGTTTTTTAACGCGCATCGGTGAGAATGTTTTTGCGAGAAATTCTTTGACAAAATCTTAGAAAATGTCAAAAACGGTGTTGTATACTAATCCCAAGCCAACGGGCACATACCTGAAAAGTGCATCACAGCTCTGTCGACAAGCGATAGCAACGCCTCTGCGTGCAACTACAGTGTTTGCCCTTTGCACGGACTGACTTCCCGGCGGCTTACCCAAGGATAATTATGCATCAAATTTGTTAAAACCAAGGAAGCATCACGTATATTTACACGCGTGGTGGTGCTTGTGCGGTTTGCAACTTTCAAAGGCGATGCCGCTGGTTATCCGACGCGGGAAGTGCAAAGTTGTTCGTTAGTATACGTTAATTTTAACTGTGCAGACGTATACAAAACGGGAAAAATGACAATGCGCCTACCGTGTGTAATAATTTGAAGTAACGAAACGAAATACCCAAGCATGCCATAGTGACGACTTAGGCGTGCTTTTTGTGTTGGAAAAGAGGTTGCTGAAATAATTCTTGACGTTTTGCAAATACACGAATATAATTAAATTGTCGATTTATGATTCTTTGCGGAGGGTAATGATGAATGTTTCATGTCATTGCCAAAAATAGAGGATGTAGCGCATGAGTGAACTGCTTAAAAAAAGCGAAATGTCCGAAGAGGACATCAAACTAAGATACATAACTCCCGCTATCGAGTGCAAATGGGACAAGCATAACCAAATGCGCATGGAGCAGAGTTTCACCGACGGGCGCGTCATAGTTCGCGGCAATATTACTGCGCGCGGAAAGAGAAAAAAGGCAGATTACATCCTCTACTACAAGCGCAACCTGCCTCTTGCCATCGTCGAAGCTAAAGATAATAAACACTCTGTAGGCGCAGGAATGCAACAGGGCATTGAATACGCAGAAATTCTTGATATTCCGTTTGTGTACAGCTCCAACGGCGATGCGTTTCTTGAACGCGACATGAAAAACGGCATAGAACGCGAAATCGCTCTTGCCGATTTTCCGACACCGGACGAATTATGGAAGAGGTATATTGGCGAGCGTGAAATCACGCCTGAGCAAGAAAAGCTAATAACCGAGCCGTACTATTTTCAAATCGGCGACAAAACACCGCGCTATTATCAGCGCGTAGCGATTAACCGCGCCGTTGGAGCGGTTGCCCGAGGACAAAACCGTATTTTGCTTGTTATGGCAACAGGCACAGGCAAAACATACACCGCATTTCAAATTATCCATAGGTTATGGAAGTCCGGTGCGAAAAAGAAAACCCTGTTCCTCGCTGACCGCAATATCCTCGTTGACCAGACCATGCAACAAGACTTTAAACCATTCGAGAAAATAATGACTAAAATTAGTGGGAAAAAGCTCGATAGTTCATTTGAGCTTTATTTGGCGTTGTATCAGCAACTTGCAGGCGATGACGGCGACGAGCCGTTTCGTGAGTTTAAGCCGGAGTTCTTCGACCTCATCATAATAGACGAGTGCCACAGGGGAAGCGCCCGCGAGGAATCACGTTGGCGCAAAATCCTTGAATATTTCAACGGAGCAACACAAATTGGCATGACTGCCACACCCAAAGCAACGAAGGAAGTTTCTAACATTGATTATTTTGGAATGCCGATTTACACATACAGCCTAAAGCAAGGCATAGATGACGGCTTTCTTGCGCCGTACAAAGTTATCCGCGTCGGCATCGACAAAGACCTTGAAGGCTGGCGACCACCCGTCGGCAAAGTCGATATGTACGGCAACGAAATTGAGGATAGGGAATATAACATCAAAGATTACGACCGAAATCTTATTATAGACGACCGCACAAAAACCGTAGCAAAGCGTATCAGCGATTTTTTACGCAATACACACCGTTTTGATAAAACCATCGTTTTCTGCGTTGATATAGACCATGCAGAACGTATGCGGCAAGCACTTGTAAATGAAAACGCCGACTTGGCAGCCGAAAATTCAAAGTACGTCATGCAAATCACAGGCGATAATGATGTGGGCAAGGCACAACTTGATTATTTTATCGACGAAGAAAGCAAATATCCCGTTATCGTCACAACATCAAAATTAATGACGACGGGCGTTGATTGCAAAACGTGCAAGCTGATTGTCCTAGATAATAACATCAACTCCATGACCGAATTTAAGCAGATTATCGGGCGCGGCACTCGACTGAAGCCGGAATATTTTATAGATGACGAGCGACATACGAAAGAATATTTCACCATCATGGACTTCCGCGACGCTTGCCGCTTGTTTGCAGACCCGGATTTTGATGGCGACCCCATTCCGCCTGACCCCGATGATGGTGAAGGTGACGACGGGGAAGCACCCGACACGCCCCCAACACCAAACCCACCATTGCCGCCAGATGGTGACGGAGACAAGCCGCCTAAGCCGCGTATCAAATATCGCGTAAACGATGTCGAAGTGACAATCATTAACGAGCGTGTTCAGTATTACGACAAAGACGGCAAGCTCATTACCGAAAGCGTGACCGATTATTCCAAAAAGAACATACTCGGCGGATATGCAACGTTGGATGTATTTTTGCGGGACTGGAATGCAAGTGGGCGCAAACTGGCAATCATCGACGAGTTAAAAGAATGCGGTGTTCTGCTTGAAGCCTTACGAGAAGCAGCAGGAAATCGCGACATAGACGATTTTGACCTTATATGCCACATTGCATTTGATAAGAAGCCGCTGACAAAAGCAGAACGTGTTGCGAACGTCCGTAAGCGGGATTATTTGAATCGTTATGAAGGCATCGCCCGTGATGTTCTTTCTGCTTTGCTTGATAAATACGCTGCGAGCGGTCTAACAGACCTCGAAAAAATCGACGTTCTTAAAATTGACCCCTTCCGCAAAATTGCCACAGCACGGACGATTGTAAATGTCTTTGGTGGCAAGGAAAAATATATTGAAGCAATACGCGAATTGCAAAATCAAATTTATGCGGAGGCAGCATAATGAACCTAAATAATTTTGTAAAACGCTTGCAAGATGTAATGCGAAATGATGCCGGCATAAATGGCGATGCACAGCGTATCGAGCAGATGGTTTGGATTTTATTTTTGAAAGTGTATAACGCCAAAGAAGAAGAGTGGGAGCTGTTGGACGATAACTATGTTTCGGTTATCCCCGAAAAGTTTCGTTGGAGTAATTGGGCTGTTGACCACAAAGACGGCAAGGCTTTTACAGGCGATGCTTTGCTTAACTTTGTCAACAATGAATTGTTTCCCGCACTCAAAAATCTCGAAATAGACGAAACAACACCGATGAGCAAAATAATTGTTAAATCGGCATTCGAAGATAACAACAATTATATGAAGGACGGTATCTTGCTTCGGCAAGTCGTTAATATCATTGATGAACTTGATTTCAGCGAGTATGACGACCGCCATGCCTTTGGCGATATTTACGAAACAATCCTTAGAAGTCTGCAAAGTGCGGGCAATGCGGGTGAGTTCTACACGCCACGCGCTGTTACTGATTTTATGACGCAGATGGTCGCACCGAAAATCGGTGAGAAAATTGCGGACTTTGCTTGCGGCACGGGTGGTTTTCTCACGTCTGCGCTGAAAGTGCTTGATGCACAAGTAAGCTCTGTTGAAGATAAACAGACGTACAACAATTCAATATATGGCGTGGAGAAAAAAGCCCTGCCGCATTTATTATGTGTTACAAATATGCTACTGCATGATATTGATAATCCTGTAATCATTCACGGCAACACGCTGGAGCGCAGCGTCCGTGATTACAGAGAAGATGACCGCTTTGACGTTGTGCTGATGAACCCGCCATACGGCGGCAGTGAAAAAGAGGGAATCAAAATTAACTTCCCTGCGGATTTACAATCAAGCGAAACGGCAGATTTGTTTATGTCGGTTATTATGTATCGCTTGAAACGTAACGGACGCGCCGCTGTCATTATTCCGGATGGATTTTTATTCGGCACTGACAACGCCAAAGTCGCAATCAAGAAAAAACTACTTGAAGAATTTAACCTGCATACCGTCGTGCGAATGCCACATAGTGTGTTCGCACCGTATACCTCAATCACAACAAACATCCTGTTTTTTGAACGCACTGCGCCGACAGCAGCTGTGTGGTTTTATCGTTTGGACATGCCGGACGGGTATAAGCATTTTTCCAAGACCAAGCCGATGAAGTTAGACCATTTTACGCCTGTAATCGAATGGTGGAACAACCGCGAAGAAATCACCGTTGACGGCTTTGATAAATCCAAGCGATATACAGTACAGGAGCTTGCAAACCGCAATTACAATATAGACCTTTGCGGTTTCCCGCATGAGGAAGAAGAAATATTGCCTCCACATGACTTGATACACCAATATCAAAAGAAACGAGCAAGCCTAAACGCCGACATTGACCGTATACTGGCAGAAATTGAGAGTGCGTTGGGGGTAAAAATATGACGGCACATCAATTGAAAAACTCTATCTTGCAATTAGCCGTACAGGGTAAGCTCGTCCCGCAAGACCCAAACGACGAGCCTGCTTCTGCTTTGATTGAGCGGATTCGCTCGGAGAAAGCGCGACTTGTCAAAGAGGGCAGAATTAAGAAAGAGAAACCATTTCCACCGATTGCGGAATACGAGGTTCCTTTTGATATACCGAATGGATGGGTATTATGCAGAATTGTTGACCTTTTCAACTTTATTGATTACCGTGGAGCTACACCATTAAAAACACATTCAGGAATTCCATTTGTTACAGCTAAAAATGTAAAAGATGGTTATAACGACTATTCAATTTCAGAATTTATAAGTATAGAGAGTTACGAAAAAAGAAAAAGCCGGGGAATTTCACGCAAAGGAGATATTCTCTTCACTACCGAAGCACCATTAGGAAATGTTTCTATCGCTGATTTGGAAGAGTTTAGTGCAGGGCAAAGACTAATAACCTTGCAGAGTTATTCAGATATAGTAGAGTTAAACAACGATTTATTTGTTTATTTTCTTTTATCGGGGTTTTTTAAGCAACAGTTAAAAGAAAAGCAAACGGGTACGACTGTAAAAGGGATAAAAGCAGAAAAATTAAAGGGTTTGCTACTTCCCCTCCCTCCACTTTATGAACAAAACCGAATCGTCACACACATTAAACAATTGCTTCCCTATATTGCCGAATACGATGCCACAGAAAAAAAGCTGACTGCATTAAATAAACAATTTCCCGACCAGTTAAAGAAATCAATCCTACAAGCGGCAGTGCAAGGTAAACTTGTAGAACAAGACCCGCATGATGAGCCTGCAAGCGTGTTATTGAAAAAAATCCGCATCGAAAAAGAGCGGCTTGTCAAAGAAGGCAAAATCAAGAAAGAAAAGCCATTACTGCCGATTACCGAGGGTGATATACCATTTGATGTGCCGGATAGTTGGGCGTGGGTGCGATTAGGTGCGTTGCTTATTAAACTTACAGATGGAGCGCATCATACGCCTAAGTACACAGAAAGCGGAGTGCCATTTCTATCGGTTAAGGATATTAGTGGTGGCAAAATTAACTTTACTCATACTAAATTTATTTCACCAGAAGAACATGCAACATTATGTAAGCGTTGTAATCCCGAAAAAGGGGATATTCTTCTAACTAAAGTCGGCACTACGGGTATACCAGTTCTGATTGATACCGATGAGGAATTTAGCTTATTTGTTAGTGTTGCTCTATTGAAATTCAATCAAGATTTGCTTTGCGCTGAGTATCTTGTGAAGCTAATTGAATCTCCGCTTGTAGGGGTACAATGCACAGAAAACACAAGAGGCGTTGGAAACAAGAATTGGGTTATGCGAGATATAGCCAATACAATGGTCGTTCTCCCGCCTCTCGTCGAGCAACGCCGCATCGTTACGAAGTGCGACGAGTTATTGGCGATAGCTGAACAATGCAAAGAGAGGTGAGCAATATGACACAATATCCAAGAGGCTCTGAATGGCGGCGTTGGGATTTGCATGTTCATACTGCAAGTTCATATGATAGTGACTATAAGGGCGAAGATGCCGATTCTTTACTTGCAGATGTTCTTATAGCTGAGAATATTGCGGTTGTTGGAATTACCGACCATTTTGTCATTGATAAAACAAGAATTGAAAATTTGAGAAATCTTGCACCGGAAATTACTTTTTTCCCGGGTGTTGAATTGCGAACCGATAAAGGCGATACCAACATACATGTCATTTTACTATTTTCGGATAAACTAGACCTTGACATTTTAGTTGAAGATTTTAATGTTTTTAAGCGAACAGCATCTAATTATGACAATAATGATAAAATTTGTTGGGATTATGCAAGCATTGTTGAATTTGCTCAAAAACGTGATGCTCTCATTTCGATACACGCAGGTCGCAAAACAAATGGAGTAGACGATAGAATATCAAACGTTCTTCCCTGCAACCAAGCGGTAAAAGAGGATTACTCAACGACTGTTCATATTTACGAAATGAGTCAACCGCGTGACTTGGAAGAATATAAAAAAATAGTATTTCCGACTATTGGAGTACGACCAATGATTATCTGTTCAGATAATCACGACCCTCGAAGCTATAACCCAACACATAAATTGTGGATAAAAGCTGACCCTACGTTTAACGGGCTACGCCAAATAATATATGAACCCGAAGAGCGTGTCTGCATATCAGAAACAAAGCCCCAAATGAAATCTAGCTATCAAGTCATCGAAAGCGTTACAATTACACATGATGATTTTCAAAGTGAGCCTATCATTTTTAATGACAAACTGAATTGCATTATCGGAGGGAAGTCAACAGGAAAATCAATATTGCTTCATAACCTTGCTCGTGCTATTAGCCCTAAGCAAGTTGAGGAAAAATGCGAAATTACCGGACTTAGAACTAAAAAGGACAAATCAGTAAAGCCGATGACAATGGAACTCGATACGGCTAATCTTACTGTGCGATGGCTTGGCGGCGGGGACACCACAGAAAGGAAAATCGTCTATATTCCGCAAACATATTTGAATAGACTTGCGGACTCTTCGGAGGAAACAACAGAAATAGATAAAATAGTCGAGCGAATTGTCCTCGAAAGAAAAGATTCGAGTGGAGTAGCATTAGTGGAATCGAAAAGAAACTTAATGGCAATCCTAGACAGTATGAAATCCGATTGCACAAATAAATTGCTCGAAATCTTACGCAGACATGAACAAATTAAACAGTATGATGAGCAAATTTCCGAACTTGGTGGCAAAGAGCCTATTGAAAAGGAAATGGCTTCTCTGCGGAAGCAGCGAGACGATTTATCGCAAAAGATGAACCTAAGTGAAGACGATATTAAATCATTCGATGCAGCCGTTTCAAACATCGAGCAACAGAATAAAATTATCCTGCAAATTGAAAAAGAAGTTGCAAAAATAACTGAAACTACGACTATTCTTCAACCGCGCAACAGCTTAACTGATTTGTCTGAGGAAACTTTAACAGAGGTTCAACAAATAATTGATGAAATTGTATCAACGGCGAACGCCGAATGGGAATCGCGAAAAAGCACAATTGTTTCGGGATTAGAATCGAAGAAGGCTGTAAGCGTTCAATCACTTGCGGAGTCAATAATAGTGCGAGACAAACTCAAAGAAACAATTGAAAGTAATAAAGCTATTCAAGAACTCGCAAACAGAATGACCGTTGAAGCTAAGAAATTAACAGACATAGCAGAAATTGAAAAACGTAAAATCGACGAACATGCTCAATTTACGGTGTTGCTCAATGCTATTTCTGAATCATATGTCGGTATTTATGCAGACTATGAAGCATTTGCGAACCATTTGAATGAAAGCACGCAAAACGATGCCTCTGACTTATCTTATCATGTGCAAATCCCATTTAGACAAGAGGATTTCATCAAAAAATGGGAAGAAACATTTGGTGTTAAATCAAGCAAAAGCCGAGAATTGGTGGATTCTAACGATTTTGAATTAGCAAGATATACGGCAGATTTTATTAAACGCATTATCACCAAAACGCTGAATGGCGAACTTAATCCCCTTAAAGGGGCTTCTAGCGAGCAAGCACTGCGTGGTGTTTTGGATGACTGGTACAACATTAAGTATGTCGTAAAGATGGGTAATGATACAATTGAAAAAATGTCGCCGGGCAAAAAAGCCCTTGTTTTACTGAAATTGCTTATCGAGTTGGCAGATAGTGATTGCCCCATATTGATTGACCAGCCCGAAGATGACCTCGACAATAGGTCAGTTTACGATTTGTTAATTGATTTCATTAGACGCAAGAAAATCAATCGACAAATTATTGTTGTCACGCATAATGCAAACATAGTTCTCGGTGCAGATTCTGATGAAATAATTGTCGCTAACCAGCATATAATTGATTCAAACAGCAGGAGATTTGAATATCGTTCTGGTTCGATTGAGAACGATTATCCTGCGTACAAGAATGACGGCACGGTAGCTGAGGGTGTGCTGAATGAACAGGGTATACAACAACATATTTGTGATATTCTTGAAGGCGGAATCCCAGCTTTTGAAAAAAGAAAAAACAAATATCACATATAGGTGGCGTGAAAATGAAAATCCTACATCTATCCGACCTGCATATCGGTAAAAGCGTAAATGGCTTCTCAATGATAGCCGAACAAAAACACGCCTTTGCGCAGGTAGTTGAACATATCAAAACCGAGTGCCCTGATGCCGTAGTCATTGCAGGAGATGTTTATGACCGCGCTGTGCCTAGTGTTGAATCCGTGCGTTTGTTTGATGATTTTTTGACAGACCTTGCAAAAACGGATGTTGCGGTATTGCTTGTTTCCGGTAATCACGATTCGCCGGAACGATTAGGTTATGCGGGGCGATTATTGACCGAAAAGCGATTGCATTTATGCGGAATGTTCGGCGGTTTTCTCCATAAGGTTGTTTTGAATGATGAGCATGGCGTAGTGAATTTTTGGCTATTACCATTTATTAAACCATCATCTCTGCGTGGACTATATGAAGAGCGTGAGGTTGAAAGCTATGACGGTGCAATTTCAGCAGTAATAGAGTCTGCAAATATTGACTACTCCGAGCGAAACATTCTTATCGCACATCAATTTTTTACAAAATTCGGCGTTACACCGATACGCTCTGAGTCGGAATTTAATCCTGTCGGGGGCTTGGGTGCTGTGTCTGCCGAATTGGTGGAAAGGTTTGATTATGTTGCACTTGGGCATTTGCATGGCGGTCAAAGTGTTGGTTCTGAACATATACGCTACTGTGGCTCACCTATCAAATATTCATTTTCAGAGTGGCGACATGAAAAATCCGCAACTCTTATAAAACTCAAAGAAAAAGGTAGTTTGTCCATTTCAACGCTTCCATTCACCCCCATTCATGATATGCGTGAAATCAAAGGTGAAATTGAAAAACTGTTGAGTGATGAAATATCTTCTCTGGCAGACAAAGAAGATTATTTACGTGTGGTATTAACTGATGAGGAAGAAATTATTGACCCGATGGGCAAACTCCGTAGCGTTTATCCAAACGTGATGAGTATTGGTTTTGAAAATTCACGGACGAACATCGACATTAGTTCAATCAATGCGGATATTGAAGCTATAGAAACACTATCTCAATATGATTTATTTAACGAATTTTTTCTCGAAGTTCAAGGGTCGGTCATGAGTGAAGAGCAGATAGTAATTGTGCGCGAGCTTTTGGAAAGGACAGGTGAAGAATGAAACCACTTAAACTCATAATAAGCGCATTTGGTTCTTATGCCGACGTGCAGACTATTGACTTTACTGAACTTGGTACGAATGGACTCTATCTTATCACAGGGGATACCGGTGCAGGAAAAACAACTATTTTTGACGCTATTTCTTTTGCCCTTTATGGCAGGGCAAGTGGCGATAGTCGTGCTGACTATCAAATGCTTCGTTCTGACTTTGCAAATGACAAATCAAAGACATCTGTTGAACTTTTCTTTTCCTCTAGAGAAAACCAATACAGCATTAAACGGGTCATAAAAAAGACCGGACAAGATGTAGTTCTTGATTTGCCTGATGGTACATCAATAAGCGGAGACCGTAACATAAAAGCTAGAATCATTGATATTGTTGGACTCGACCGTGAACAGTTTGCGCAAATCGTGATGATTGCGCAGAATGATTTTTTGCGTTTTTTGCAAAGCAACACTGATGAGCGATTAAAAATACTGCGCCGTATTTTTAATACCGGACGACTAAAAGATTTTCAAGAGCGGCTAAAATCTCTTGTGAGGGATGAAAACAATAAGCGAAACCTGATTCTACATGATTTCGAGCGTTATGGCGTTGATGTATACAAACGCAGTGACAAATTTTTTGAATGGGAAGCACAGATTAAATCAGATACAGCGGGGCTTGCGGAATCAAACAAGCAGCTTGCGGAATACGATAAAAAGAAACAAGGGCTTGCCGCCGTTATTGCTGTAGCTGAAGAACTCAATAAAAAATTTGCTGACCTCGCTAAGTGTCGTATCGATTTTGAAGCACATGCAAAAAAAGCAGATGATATTTTTGTTATGGATAAGCGCGCAGAGCGCGGCGAAATAGCATTGCGCAAAATAAAGCCACTGGCAGACGAAGCACAAAAAATATGTGCAAGTCACAGTACAGCGCAGATTAGTTTGAAATCGGCTATAGAAAGCGAATCCACCGCAAAAGTTGAATTAGAAACTGTTGCAAAAATATTAACAGAATTACCGATACTTGAGTCATCAAGGACGAAACTGGAGAAAACAATAAAACAGTGGGAGCAATCCACCGGAAAGCTAAGTAATCTAAATGCCCTAAATATCAAGCATGGCGAAATAGTAGCAAGCCAATCAGAACTTTCAAAAATGCAAGGTGAATACGAAAAAATCGCCGCCGATTATGAAGTTGCCAATAATTCTTACGAGACGATTGATAGTGCATTTTTGGCGGCACAAGCCGGCATTATGGCGCGGGCTCTTGTTGATGACGAACCCTGCCCCGTTTGTGGTTCATTAACGCATCCTTCGCCTGCTGAGATATGCAATCAAGATGTGACAGAGGAATCAAGAAAGAAAGCAAAAAAAGTCGTCGATACTGCCCGTGATAAGCGCGATGAAAAATCAAAAAAATGTAGCAATCTCAGTTCAAGTATACAAATTATGATTGCAAATTTTATTGAAGCATTTTCGGAGTACGAAAAGGAAATTGAATGGGACGCATCTGTTGAAAAAATATCGAGCCTTTTGATAGAAACCCACGCAGAAAACGCTGAACTCACACTCATTAAAAATGCTGATGAACAAGCCTGTAAAAAACTTGCCGCCGATTGGGAGCATATAACAAAACGTAAAGCGACTGCCGAAGCATCGTTTGCATCTGCACAAACGTTAGCCGCTGAACGCACCGTACATGAGCAAAATTTACAAAAAGCCTTTATCGAAGCTAACGAATTATTTATAAATGCAATACATGATAGTGATTTTGATGACGAAGCAGCGTATATCTCGTCTCTCGTAACAGAGGCTGAACTTTCCAAACTGCGGAAACAAGTTGCTGATTACACGAAAACAGGTGAACAGCTTAACCGTGATATAGAACGACTTGAATGTGAAACAAAAGGAAAGGAAATATCTGACGTTGAGACCTTGCGAGTACAGTCGAAAACTCTTCAAGAGGAATCGGCAATTGTCATTGAAAAACGTGATGAAATCAATAGCAGACTAAACAAAACCGAAATCGCACTTAAAGAACTTCGCCGCGCGGCAGTGGATTTTGAAACAGTTGAAAAATCATATGCTGCTGTTAAGCAGTTAGCAGATACCGCAAACGGAAAGCTCGACTTTGAAACCTATGCACAAATGGCGTACTTTGAGCGTGTTCTGCGTGCCGCCAACCTGCGATTGCAGCTAATGAGCCAAAGTCGATACACGCTTTTGCGCAAGTCTGATAGCGATGACGCACGTAAACGTTCCGGATTAGAACTTGAAGTTTTAGATGCATATACCGGAAAAGTTCGCTCTGCAAACAGTTTGTCGGGCGGCGAATCCTTTATGGCATCACTTTCACTTGCACTCGGCCTGTCCGACGTTGTTCAATATAATGCGGGCGGCATTCAACTTGATGCGATGTTCATTGACGAGGGCTTTGGCAGTCTGGACACGGATGTATTAGAACTCGCTATCAAAACGCTTTCTGAAATGGCAGGGATAAGCAGAATCATTGGAATCGTTTCCCATGTCACAGAACTTCGTGAGCGAATTGACAAACAAATAAAAGTCGAAAAGACTGTCACCGGAAGTAAAATAAGCATTGTTTTATAATGACTCCGGCAGACATGAAAACTATTTGAAGCCCTTAAACATACCCCTTCCTTTTATTCACCCGCAGGAAAAATTTCCTTCCTAAATCACACAGGATTACCGTGGTTGCAAGCCCTATCACCAGCGCCAGCTCCCGCAAGGTTAGCCCCGTGGTGCGGAACACCATCCCCCCGTGGTAAATGAGCAAAATTTGCATTGCCGCTACGGCAGACATGATGAGGATAAATAGCGGGTTGCGCCGAATGTAGGCGAGTAGGTTTAGGCGTGTGGTGCGGGCGTTTAGTGAATTAAATACCCCTGCGAAGATGAATAGCCCAAAGAAGGCGGTTTGCAGGTAGGCGGGGTCGTTGCGGTAAAATGCTGCGAAGAAGGGTAACGTAAGGAACGCCAAGCCCAACAAGGTAACAAATACGCCTGTGGTTAATATTTGGCTAAACATGTAGCGGTTAATGATGGGCACGTTGCGGCGTTTGGGTGGTTCGTGCATGTATTCGGGCAGCGGGGGTTCGCCCGCGTAGGCAAGCCCTGCCAGGGTATCCATAATCATGTTAATCCACAGCATTTGAATGACGGTTACAGGTGCGTCTATGCCAATGAACGGACCGATTACGGAAATTCCTACGGCACACAGGTTAATGGTAAGCTGAAAGATGAGGAATTTTCGAATGGATTTAAAAATGGTGCGCCCGTAAAGAATAGCACGCACAATGCTTGCGATATTGTTGTCAAGGATTACAATGTCTCCCGCTTCCTTTGCAATTTCTGTGCCGTCGCCCATGGCAAAGCCCACGTCGGCTTTTTTTAATGCGGGGGCGTCGTTTACGCCGTCTCCCGTCATGCCTGCTACTAATCCCATTTCTTGGGCAAGGCGTACAAGGCGCCCCTTGTCGGTGGGCAAGGCACGGGCGACCACGCGTAAATGGGGCAGGCGAGCTTTTACCTCTTCGTCGGAAAGGGCATGTAATTCGCTGCTGGTGATAATTTCGCGGGTGGCGTTTTTTATTAGTCCAAGCTGTGTAGCAATGCTTACCGCCGTTTCGCGGTTGTCCCCCGTAACCATAACCACCTGTACGCCCGCATTGCGTACCTCACGGATAGCGCTTACGGCTTCGGGGCGCAGCTCGTCACGTATGCCCAGTATTGTGACCAGTGTCAAGTTCGTGCGGTTTTTTGCGTCGTTGGGGGTGGGGGCTTCGCACAAAGCAAGCAAACGAATGCCTTCGCGGGCTTGCTGCGTTAGCGCTTTTTTTAACGTGGCGGAATGTGTAAAGGGTATACGTTCGCCTCGCTCGTTGTACGCGAAGCTACAGGCGGCAAGGAGATTTTCGGGCGCGCCTTTTATAAGGACGGAACGCCCTTCGCCGTTGGCGAGGGATTCGCCCTTAATCTCGGTCGCCATGTATTTTTCCTGCGAGGTGAAGGGCTTGCAAAAGCCCTTTGCACAGGTGGGCAGGTGGCGGGCATTGGGTAAAATATATTCCAGCAGCGCGCGGTCGGTGGAGTTTCCGCCAATTGCTGTGGGCTGTAATTTTTTAGTGGCAATTTGTGCGCCGTTGTTATAGTAGCAATTAAGGGCAATGCGGTGAAAAAGCGCGGAGTACGATTTTAGACTTTGCGCTGTATACATTTTGCCCGAAGCCGTAATTGCCGTAGACACGGCAAGCTGCCCTTGAGTAAGCGTTCCCGTCTTATCGGTGTAAAGAATGTTAAGGCTGCCCGAGGTTTCAATCCCTACCAGCTTGCGTACCAGTACGTTATCCTTGAGCATTCGCCGCATATTTGCGGAAAGTACGACCGTTATCATCATGGGCAGTCCTTCGGGTACAGCCATAACGATAACGGTAATGCCCAGCGTAAGGGCAGTCATAAAATTTTGCAGATAGCTTTCATGGTTGCCGAGAAATAGATTTGCGAGAAAAACCACCCCCGCCGCGCCGTAACCAAAGCGGCTGATAATGGTGGCAAGGCGCGTTAGGCGCGTTTTAAGCGGGCTTTCTACGGCGTCTTCCTGCATATCGGTGGCAAGCTGTCCGTAGAAGGTCGCGTCTCCAACGGCGGCGACTTGCATTAAGCCTTCCCCCGCGCATATCACCGACCCGCGGAATAACCCGTTGCGTGAAAGAAAGTCCCCCGCGTTTGCCGTACCGTGCATGGGGTATTTTCGTATTTCGTGGGCTTCGCCGTTAAGGGCGGATTGGTCTACAGCCAGTTCGCCCTGTATAATAATGCCGTCGGCGGGAATACGTTCCCCCGCTTGCAGCAATACAATGTCGCCTACTACAATTTCCGCAATGGGCAGGTGAAGCAATTTATAATTACGCCGTACACGGCATTTTATGCCCGCGGCTTCTTCCTGTAATTTTTCGAAGGCGGATTCGCTCCCGTATTCGCTTAGGGTGGAAATTAAGGTGGCAATGAGTACGGCAATGGCAATGCCTGCCGACTCATACCAATTGGCATCGCGGAACATAAGAAGCAGATTTATCCCCAGCGCAATTAATAAAATACGGATAATTGGGTCGCCAAAGCTGGCTAAGTAACGGCGGGCAAAGCCAACCTTTTTTTTACGTGTAAGTGCGTTTGTGCCATTTTTTTCGATAGAAAGCGTTACCTCACGGTGCGTTAAACCGCATTCGATGGTATCATGCATGGGCTTTCCCCCTTGTCCTTTATGTTAGGCAAGTTAAATATATGCAACCAACGCGCGATTATTCCGTTATTACCAATGAAAGGGGTATTACATGGACGATGAAAAAATAATCGACTTATACTTTGCCCGCGAAGAATCCGCCATTGCGGCAACCGCGCAAAAATACGGCGCGTATTGCCGTGCCGTTGCCCAAGGTGTTTTAAAAAACCGTGAAGACGCGCTGGAATGCGTAAACGATACTTACCTGCGTGCGTGGGAAGCCATTCCTCCCAAGCGGCCTACTATGCTGCGCATTTTTTTGGGGAAAATTACCCGCAATTTATCGTTGGATAAGCACCGCTGGCTAACCGCAGCAAAAAGGGGAGGCGACACCGTGACAACACTCTATGGCGAATTGAACGAATGCATCCCCGGCGGTACAACGGTGGAAGAGGAAGCCGAGGCAGGGCAAATTACCGCGGCGATAGATGCATCGCTGCGCAAAATGGGGCAGGAAATGCGCCTTGTCTTTATGCGGCGCTACTGGCACGCCGATTCGTTAGAAAATATAGCCGAACGCTATAGCATGAGCCTTGGAAAAGTAAAATCCATGCTTTTCCGCGCACGAAAAAAATTAAAATCCGACCTTGAAGGGGAGGGCGTTTATATATGAAGCATGATTTAAACGGTGAAAAATTAATGAAATACATCGGAAACGTAGGCGACGATTTGATAGTAGAATCCGAAACTGCGCGGCTAAAAAGTGTGACTTTTAAAAGATATCGTGCGCAGGTGCTTTCCATGGCGGCAATATTTGTGCTGGGCGCGGTAATTGTGGGCTTTTACTTCCTGCACCCCAATTTAATAACCGACCCTGCCCGCCTAACGCAGAGGATGGATGCAGATGATGCGAGCATTTTTCCGACCGCTCCCGCCCCCGCCGCGGCAATGCCGCCCCCCACCGTGGCAGCGGGGGAAGCCCCCGCGGTAGATGATACCCCCACCGCAGAAGCTGCGCCCGAAGCATTTCTTATGCCGGATATAGATGAAACGCACGAATTTTTTGATTTTCGTATGGGCGCCCCGGAGCCTTGGACAACGGACGAAGGAAACTTGCATATGTGGGGCGTGCCTGATTTGTATGGCGCACAGCTTTATGATTGGGAAATATATACATGGGGCGTTCCACATCTTCGCGGCGGCTGGCGTTATGAGTTAGATATGAATGAAATTGTTTTCCCCTTTATGGAAGGCGATATGGTTGTGCGCAGGGACGATGCTGCAGCACTTTTCGTAAGCAGCCCTTCGCCCATTCCCATGTACGCAGACAGAGAAGGGGTTACCCTGTCTGCGCCCGTATTCCGTCAATTGGAAGTGGATAACGATACCTTACGCATTTTCGTAGGTGAATATCCCATTGTTTCTCCCCAAGAAGCGATAGCGCACCTAACCACGGGGCGGCGCGCGTTATCATCCTTCACCTTTACCCCTGCTGTGGAAGATATCGTATTTTACGAATTTATGCACTTAACAGACCGCCAGCAGTTGTTTATGCCCTTCTACCGTTTCTTCACAAAAATACCCCCCGATGAAGGCTGGGGGGAGGAGTATCTTGCTATTTTTCTAGTACCTGCCGTGTTGGAAGACTATTTACGCGCGCCGTAGGTGCCGTAAAATAAGCGTTCTTCCACGGGCATTTTTTCCCTGCGGCTGCCAACGCCATCGGGTTTGCCGATGGGCAAAGTAGCCCATAGATGATAATTGTCCGGCGCGCCAAGCACTTCCTTGGCGCGTTTTTGGCGTTCGGCATCAAACCACGGATAGTCCAGCCAAAGGGACGCATACCCAAGCGCAACGGCGGAGAGCAGCATATTTTCCACCGCGGCGGAATAGTCCTCCTTCTCAAAGTTTACGCCGTCGGGCGGGGTTTCGTCTGTGGTTAAAACGGCGATGGCGGCAGGGGCGCTGCGTAAGCCGCCGTGTTCAATTAAATCGCTTAGGGACGCCAATGCTTCACGGTTGGGCAGCAGCACCAAGCGTGTTAACTGGCGGTTTACTCCGTTTGGCGCACTTAGCCCCGCGCGGGCAATTTTTTCAAGGTCATTAAGAGGTACGGGTACGGGCAGGAAATTTTCCTTGTGCGAATACCGTGCGTGTACGATATCAAAAAAATCCATAACAAACGCTCCTTTAAAAACGATATGCGGGAATAGTACCGCAGTTTGCTTTTTATTACAAGATTTGTTATATTCGAATTTGCAAAGGAGGGACGTATTGTGGAAAAGGACAAGCGTAATATTTTTTTAGTAGACGATGATATGACTAATTTAATGGTGGGCAAAAAAGTACTTTCCGATGCGTACAACGTTTTCACCTTAAATTCAGGCGAGGTTATGCTGGAAATGCTTGAAAACATAGTGCCCGATTTAATTCTGCTGGACGTCAATATGCCCGAGATGGACGGGCACGAAGTCATACAACGGGTAAAGTCCAATACAAAAACGGCACACGTACCCATTATTTTTTTAACCGCACTGCGTAACGAGGAAATGGAGCTTAAGGGGCTTTCCCTGGGCGCGGTGGATTATATTACAAAACCCTTCTCTGCTCCGTTGCTTTTAAAACGTATTGCAATGCATTTGCTTCTGCAAGACCAAAAGCGCGAGCTTGCCAATTTTAATCACTACCTCACCCATCTGGTGGACGAGAAAACAAAAACCGTAGTTGAATTAAAAAACGCAATCCTTTCCACCATGGCGGAACTGGTGGAATTTAGGGACGCCATTACAGGCGGGCATATAATGCGTACGCAAAAATACTTGAAAGCCATGCTAGACGCAATGCGTGTATACGGCATTTATAAGCAGGAAGTGGACTCATACAACGAGGATTTAGTATTGCAATCTTCCCAATTACACGATGTGGGCAAAATTGGCGTGCGTGATTCAATTTTAAGCAAGCCGGGTAAGCTAACGCCCGAAGAATTTGAAGAGATTAAAAAGCATACTACCTTTGGTGAAAAGGTAATCCTTCGCCTAAAAGAAAAAACCATGGATATCGACTTCCTGGAATATGCGCGCGTTTTTGCCATTTCCCATCACGAAAAATGGGACGGTTCGGGCTACCCGCACGGCTTAAAGGAGGAAAGCATTCCCCTGTTGGGTCGCTTAATGGCAATCGGGGATGTGTATGACGCGTTGGTAGAATCGCGTCCCTACAAGCAAGCCTACCCGCACGAAAAAGCCGTAGCCATTATATTGGAAGGCAGAGGTAAGCACTTTGACCCGCAGCTGGTTGATTTGTTTGAAAAAATTCATATGGAATTTGACAAAATATCGGACGAGGTAGCAGGATAAACGAGGAGATTTGGCATGTCTTTTAACAACGTTAAAGTGAAAACAAAAATTTTGCTGGTACTTATCATCATTATTTCTGTGGTGACGGCGGTGGTGGTAAGTATCCGCGCAAATCAAGTGCGTGTGCAAACCGACATGCTGTTGGAAGAGCGGCTAAAAGGCAATGCCAACATGGCGTTTGGCATATTTGATACGGTGCGTGTATACACCCTGTGGATGCTGGATACCGCATCCAACTACGTAAGGCAGGACTATACCGGCACGGGTATGGATATTCACCTTGCAAATATGTGGCGCAGTATGAACCACTCCAACAACGGCTTATATTTGTATGAAAATATTGCCGTTTTTGACGCGGATTTGAATTTAATTTCAGCTGCAAACCCGTACAGGGCTGTGCCGAATATACATACATTCCCCCAATACCATAATGAAATGATGGCGGGTTACTGGATATCCCCCGTATACATCAGCGCGGAAGGGCATTTGCAATTTCTGTTTACGCAGCCTGTGTATGATAATGGTACGCTGCTGGGCATGGTAGCAATTACCAGCAATACGCAAATGATGGCGTATTTTTTGCGCGATTTTATCCAACTCTATGATAGCTTTGTAAATATTGCCGACCGTTCGGGCGTTATTTTCTTTTCTACTCGCCCCGAAGCGTATATGGGGCGCAGGGTGGACGAACTGGGCGTAATCGAAACCTTCGGCGATATCCCATGGAATACGCTTTTTGCCCACACATCGTCGTTGACGGGTATTGATAAAATCGCCTATGTTGTATACGACCCATATTTACAGTGGTCTATCATAAGCTTTTTTGACGCCGACGCGGTAGAAAGCGCCGCAAGGGCTATTTTTACGTCGTTGCTGCCTACCTTGGCAGGCGTTTTGCTTGCGACGGTGCTAATTTTAATCATCATTCATGCCGCGTTTAAACCATTGCAAAAACTAGCCGACAAGGCAGACGAAATTGCAAAGGGCAATGTAGACGTAGTTTTCGAAGTAAAAAACAACGACGAGATTAGCCAAGTAGGCGTCGCCTTTATGGAAATTGTGCGCATGTTAAACATTCTGCGCAGTAATTTTGAAAAAGCGGAAAATGCAATCACCCACGGCGAAATTATCTACACCATCGAGGATACCCGCCTGGGCGGCGTTTATGACGAAATTCTGGCACGCACAAGTAATATTATTGGGCATATTAAACAAGCCATGCTGCAAGCAAAGGCGGCAAACAAAGCAAAGAGCGACTTCCTTTCAAAAATGAGCCACGAGATACGCACACCAATGAATGCAATCACAGGCATGGCGGCACTCATGATGCGCGAAAACCTAACCCCCGCGGTGCGCGAGCAATCCCTGATTATTAAACAATCGGGCGACCATCTGCTTTCCATTATCAACGATATTTTAGACTTGTCTAAAGTGGAAAGCGGCAAGCTGGAAATAAACGAAGCAACGTATCTCTTCCACTCCACCATGCATGACGTAATAAGCATTATTAAAATGCGCATGGCGGATACAAAAGACATTAATTTTGCCGTTTACATGCAGCACGATATCCCCAACGAGTTAATCGGGGACGAAGTACGCGTGCGGCAGGTGCTTATTAATATCCTTACCAACGCATTAAAATACACCCGCAGCGGGCATTTTACGTTGGAAATTTTCGGCAAAAAGCAAGATGACGGCACAATTCACCTCACCTTTAAGGTAAAGGATATGGGCATTGGCATTAAGCCCGAGGATATGAAAAAGCTCTTCGGCGAGTTTGAGCAGTTTGACCATGAGTTAAACCGCAATATCGAAGGCACGGGGCTTGGGCTTGCCATTACGCAAAATTTAATTACGCTTATGGGCGGCACAATTGAAGTACAAAGCACCTACGGCGAAGGCAGTGAATTTATTGTTTACCTTCCGCAAAAAATTTACGAAAATGCAGAGGGAGCCGACGCTGCGGGTTACGGCGCGTGGCCGCCGCAATTTACCAGCGAAAGTGCATTGCTTTATTGCAAAACGCCGTTGTATGAACAATATATTGCCCGCGCATTGCATGATTTAAAAATTAATTATGAAGTAATAAAAGACGAACGGGACTTGGAGTACGCCCTTACAACAAGCACGTGGGGTTATGTATTTGCCGAGGCGGAGCTGGCTATGCAAGCACAGCACATTGTGGTAGCCACGCTTAATGATGCAAAAATAATCATGTTTGGCGGCGAAGGGGATACGTCCATTACGGTGCTGGATACGCCCGTGTATTTAATGTCCATCGTAAGTATACTTTATGGAAGGGACGAAGCCTTGCTTCCCCACAAATGCCCGACCGAGCCTTTTATTGCTCCTAACGCACGCGTACTTATCGTGGACGATATTAAAACAAATTTAAAAGTAGGGCAGGGTTTATTAAAGCCGTTTAAAATGCAGGTTGACCTATGCGATAGCGGAAAATCCGCCATCGAAGCGGTATGCAACTTCGACTACGACCTCATTTTTATGGACCATATGATGCCCGAAATGGACGGCGTAGAAGCGGTAAAAATTATACGCGGTCTTGGAGAAAAACATGCAAAAATGCCCATTGTAGCGCTAACGGCAAACGCCATTGTAGGCGCACGCGAAATGTTTTTACAAAACGGGTTTGATGATTTTCTTTCAAAGCCGATAGAAATTGCCAAACTGGGCAGCATGCTTTCCAAATGGATACCCAAGGAGAAGCAAGAAGTAGAAATAAACGATGAAGAAGTTATCCGCGAAATTTTTGACACACCCGAAATTAATATTGACGGTGTAAATACGGCGCTGGGTATAACCCGCGCAGGCGGTGACATAGACAGTTATTTAGAAATTTTGTCCGTTTTCTACGAAGACGGCACAAAAAAGATAACCGACCTAGCCGAGTGCGTGCAACGTAACGACCTGTCCCTATACACCACTTATGTACACGCCATTAAATCCGCCGCCGCAAACATAGGCGCTATTTCCCTTTCCGAAGATGCAAAAAAATTGGAAGCCGCAGGACGCGAAGGCAATGCGCAATTTATTGCCCTTAATAACGCGGCATTGGAAAATAAATTAAAAATATTATTAAACAATATAAATAACATTGTCGCCGACAAAAAAGAAACGGCACCCGAGGAAATTCTCCTGGATACCGCAGAACTGCAATTTATCCTGGACAAATTTAAAATTGCCCTCATGGGCTTTAATGTAAGCCTCATCGACGAAATAAACCTAGAGCTAAACCCCTACACCCGGCACCCAACCCTTGGCGCGCAAATTAAGGAAATATTGCAGCTTGCCTTTGTTGGGAAGTATAAGCAAGCGTTAGAGGAGATTAATAAGGTGGATTTATAACTTTTTTAAGGAACTGCCCGGTATATGAATTTTCTATACCTGCAACCGCTTCGGGTGTGCCAAGTGCAACAATGTAACCGCCGTCTCTTCCGCCCTCTAACCCCATGTCAATGATGTAATCGGCACTTTTTATAACATCAAGATTATGCTCTACCACAATTACAGAATGCCCCTGTTCAACTAAACGTTGGATAGATGAAAGTAAAACTTCAACGTCGGAGGGGTGAAGCCCCGTAGTAGGCTCGTCAAGAATGTATAAGTTGTGGTTGCCTCGTTTGATTTTTCCCAACTCGTAGGATAATTTTATCCGCTGTGCTTCGCCGCCGGATAGTGAAGCGGCGCTTTGCCCCAGTGTTAAATATCCCAGTCCCAGCGCGTACATAATATCAAGCTTGTGTTTAATTAATTTTTCTTTTGAGAAGAAATTGCAGGCTTCTTCGACTGTCATTGCAAGTACATCGGCGATACTTTTGCCGTTGTAGTATATCTCGTGCCCGTCCCGTGAAAAGCGGCTGCCCTTGCATACAGGACAAACATTTTCAATATCAGCCATAAACTGTAAATGGGTGACAATTGCCCCATCGCCCGCGCACTGTTCGCAGCGTAGCCCGCCGGACTGTGTTAGGCTGAAATCCTTCGCGGAATAACTTTTTATTTTTGCCGCAGGCGTGCTTGCAAACAACAAACGAATGCGGTCATATATACCCACATAGGTCGCCGGGTTTGACTTGCGGTTGCGCCCAATGGGTGATTGGTCAATGGTAATTACATTATTAATATAGTCACTGCCAAGTATTTTTTCTACCCTACCGACGGTGATTCGCGTTCCGCGCTTTATAACGTCCAAATGTTTGGATAGCGTTTCAAATATTAACGTAGACTTGCCCGAACCCGAAACGCCTGTTACACATACAAATAACCCAAGCGGGATATTTACCGTAATATTTTTAAGATTATTTTCGCTTGCGCCTCGCAGCGTAATTTGCCTGTCGGTGGGTTGACGTCTGGTTTTTGGCAGCGGAATGTATCGCTTACCCGACATATACGCGCCGGAAAGACAATTTTCGTCCGCCATAAACTGCTCGGGTATGCCCGTTGAAATAATATTCCCGCCGTAATTACCCGCACCGGAGCCTATTTCTATCAAATAATCTGCCGCAAGCATAATGTCTGTGCTGTGTTCAACAACGACAACGGTATTGCTCATGTCGCGCAATTTTTTAATAATCCCTATAATTCTGTTGGCATCTCGGGGGTGAAGCCCAATGCTTGGCTCGTCCATTACATAAAGTATGCCCCTTAACTCGCTTGAAATTTGGGTAGACATTTTTATCCGTTGCATTTCACCACCGGAAACAGAATCGCTCCGCCGCCCCAAGCATAAATAGTGAAGTCCAATATCCGCAAGCAAATAAAGCCGCGATATAATCTCGTTAATAACAGAAGCGGCAATATTTTTGTGTTCTGCGGGAAGTTTTACATTTTCAAAAAACTCTATTAAATCGGGGAACTGCATCGCGCATAATTCGCTGATGCTTTTTTCGCCCATTGTTATAGCAAGCCGCGACGGTTTGAGCCGCGAGCCATTACAATCGGGGCATATTTGCTCAACCATCAAGTGCTTAACAAAATCCGGTTCATATATGTCTGCATTGCCCGCCTTGCGCAGGTATTTTCTGTACTCACCTTCTAAGTCACCCACAAAGCCTTTGAATGCGATGTTGCGACCTTCAAGCCAGTTACGTTTTTTCATAGTTGGCGGTGTGATTATTGGCACGAGTTCGCCTTTTGTGCCGTAAAATAATAACTCGTGTACATGCTTTGGGTATTGATTAAATGGCGTGTCTAAGGAGAAGTTATATTTTTCTGCAAGGCTGTACAGGATAACACCGCGCAGGCTTTCTTTCTGCGAGGCATTATAGAAGGTGCTGTTTAATGCACCATCAAGTATGCTTTTATGTGGTTTATCCACCATAAAGCGAGGTTCGGCGATATGCGAAACGCCAACGCCCATACAAGTAATGCAAGCACTTGTCGGCGCATTGAATGAAAAATGATACGGCTGTGTTTCACACAGTACATAGCTATGAATGGGGCAGCCTAAGCTTTCTATGGGTTTTTCCACGTTAAGTCTGATAATTACTTCATCTTCAAGCACGCTTAAAAGCGTGTCAATTGATTTTGACAGGTTTATTTCTTTTTTAACGGCAATCTGCTCTAATAATATTTCAATATGGTAGTCAATATTTTCGTTCAACTCAAAACTTTTTTCGGAAAGGTCAAAGGGCTTGCCGTCTACTAATAATTTCTTGTAGCCCATTTTACGTATTTTTTCCAATAGAAAATCATAATCTTCGCCGTAAATTTTTCTTGCGGCGGTATAAATTTCAACTTCCGTTCCTTGAGGCAATGCGCAAATATGTTCCGTTAATTGTAATGCGTTGACAGGCTTTAATATATAATCGCACGCAGGGCATTTTGCGGTCCCCGCCGTGGCAAAGAGCAATCGCATATAATCGTTAATATCTGTCACCGTGCCAACCGTGGAGCGTGGGTTGTTGTTGCCCTTCTTTTGGTCAATTGCAATTGCAGGGGATAAGCCCCGCACATAATCTACGTTTGGCTTTTTTATTTGAGGAACGTGGCTTTTTGCAAAATTGGAAAGTGACCGTAAAAATCTTCGCTGTGCTTCGCCATAAATCACATCAAACGCCAAAGACGATTTGCCCGACCCGGAAACCCCCGTAATGACCGTAAGTTTATTTAACGGTATTTCCACGCTCACATTTTTAAGGTTATTGTGCCTTGCGCCAATTACTTCAATATTCATGCGTCCTCCCCAAGGTAAATATACGAAGTTTCTTCAATGGTTAGCTTGCTTTTTTTAAAAATGCGCGCAGGCGAGGTCACTTGCTCAACAACACCCTTTTCGGCTAAAAATTGCATAGGTGCATATCCGCAGTGGTCTAAAATGTGCGAAAATGTTTTAACTTCACCATCATTCATAAATTTGATGATGTGTTTGCTCCACCAATTCATATGCTTTACCAGAAAATTGTCCAAGGCTTGCAGCGCATCGCGAATATCATCTTCACTCATTGCTGTGGTACTTGGAAGTACGTAAATTTTGTGCATTAAATCTGCGTCAAGCTGTCGGGCGCGCAGTATGGAATCACGATTAGGGTTCTCTCTATGCGTTATCAATAGCATTTCCGCTGCAATGGGTGCGCATAATTGTAAAAAACGCTGGGAATACAAAGTATCAACGGACGCATATTTTTCCGCTTTTTTCATCCAATTAAGCAACTCACTTATCTTTGCCGCGAAGGATTTTGGCGCGTCGTCTGCGCCTATTTTTCGTGCGCTTTCAAATATTTCGTTTAGCGCATCGTCTTTTGAAAATATCAAATAGCCGCCGCCATACTTAGCGTGGTCAAAGCCTGTACGTACCTTGTTTAACATATTTTTGAATTTTGATATCTCAACGATGCCCGTTATTTCAAATTCAACTTCATCTTCTTCGAATAAGAACCAATTTGCGGATATGGCAGTTCCGTCACGCACTATAATCTCTATGTCTATATCGCTTTTTTCCCAAACGTCACCGTAAGCTAGGCTGCCGTATAATAGAATCGCGATGATATTCGGGTCGTTTTTTATCCGTTTTGCAAAGCTGTTTAGTGCTTGCAAATATTTTTCTTTCACGTAAAATCACTCCCGTCATAACTTACCTATCGCTTGTTTTAATGCAGTACAGGCTTTTTTCTCGTGATTTGCGGCTTGCCGTATTAATGCGGCAATTTTTGCGTTATCGTTTGCTTTGCGTGCCGTTCTTATTTGGGGAACAATTTCGGATGCCGTTTTTAATCGTTTTGCGCACTTCATTAACGTTTCCGCAGCATTCGGATATTTTTCAACCAAGCTAAGCAAATAAAGTGCGGCATGTCCCCGCCCTTCTTCCAGCATTACTTCCGAATCCTTTTGGCAAACCCACTGCTCGGTTAATTCATTGAGAAAAACAGAATCATTTTCAACCGCTTTTGCCCATGCCTCATATGCTGCCTGTCCACCATAAAAGCAGCTTGTCCCGCCATAGGTTTGCACCCGTTCTTGCGTCATTAGCATGAGGGCATTGGCTAAAACATCCTTTACCGATGTAAAAACCTTTATATCTTCGCCTAAGGATATAATCGCTTCGGTATTATCCCACCAATTATCCTTGAGAAAATATCCCGATTCATCTATACGGCAATCACCGCCGAACATGCCTGTATTTTCTTGAAAAAGGCTCCACCCCAGCAATGCTTCTCCATTATTTTTGTATCCTGTCACTATACATGCCTCCGGTGGGCCAACAACGCCCAACGCGATAACAGGTCGCCCGCAATCAAGTTCCGAACGGATTAACGCGAAGGCATTATCCTTGTCTATGGACTTTGGTTTGTCGGGGCGTTCAGAAATATTGAAGCTTCGCCCCGCGCATTTGAATGCAAGTTCGAAAGGGCGCAGATGACTTTCGTATGTAAACCGAATATCAACGGCGGCGACATTCCAGCCTGCTGTGTCCCATCGTTGGCGAAATGCCGCACCCGAGTATGCCATAATTTCCGAATAGCTGATGTCTTGCCCCATATAGTTTAAAACAGATTGTAAACACATAGGAAACGGCGTCCATTGCGCTGCCCCCGCGTCTTCACGCCCGAAATATACCTTGGGAACGCCGTATAAAATACAACTGCTTGGCGTTCTAATCATTTCCCCAAATTCATTAATTGCTTTAAGCTTTGGCAGTGTAAATTTCGGGTTGTTATGGTCTAAAATAACGGGCGCGTATACGCTGGCACATATGATTCTTCGCCCGCATGAATGGTTTGACACTTTGAACTCGGACGGGTTTATTCCTACAATTCGGCGGAATGCCTTTGTGAATGTATCGGGGTTTGTAAATGCGTATTCGTAAGCAATGTCTACAAAATATTTGTTTGTGTGGCGAATTTCAAATGCAATATTTTCAATCTTTCTTGCAAGCACATAACGCGATAATGAAATTTTTGTAATTCGGCGGAATAACTGCCGTATATAATGGTAGGAATAGCCGTAGGTTGCCTCTATTTCACGATAGTTTGGCGTACCTTTCACGTTTCGTTCGATATAGCTGATTAGCGAAAACAGCAGTTCGTTGTAATTAATTATAATCCTCTCCTTTGGCGCTACGGGGAATAATCACAGTATAGCGTATGCAACAGGCTACCGCTCGACGTTTTTGACTAACATTTTATTCCAATAAAAAAGTTGCGGTAATTTTGTCCGCAACTTTTGCTTTTTATTATGAATTCATTTTTTACCCCGCCGAAAATACCATTTCTGCACACCCTGCGGGGACGGTTATTTTTTTGCCGCGGTGCATAATATCAAACCCGTTGTGAGTTGCGTTTGCGGTCATTTTTATGTCTGCGCCAATGCGTTCCAACAGAACACGGATTTTTACTTCATGGTCGCCCGTTGTGCCGCTGTAAATTTTTGCTTCGGCGCGGTCGGTGAGTTCGTATACATGAAGAGTGGGGCTTTGGGCGTAGTCGTATACCACATTTTCATCCGCGCCCATGGCGATAATCGAATTTGGCTTTACCCACAGCCCAAGAGAGAAATAGTCGTGCAACTCGGTAATGTACCGTCCGCCTGCGCGTTTTTCGCCCGTGAGCAGGTTTGTCCATGCACCGCTTTCATCGGGCAGGTAGGTAGCGGTCGTGCCCTCTTCGTTAAAAATGGGTGCAACAAGAATGTTTTCGCCAAACATGTACTGCATGTCAAGATAGCCGCAGGCGGGGTCATCGGGGTGGGTAAGGAACATGGGGCGCATCATAGGAATGCCGCTTTCATGCGTAAGCATGGCTTGTGCGTAGATGTAGGGCATTAACGCGTTTTTCTTCTTGGTGAAGAAACGCAGCACGTCGTTTGCCTCATCATCGAAGAGCCACGGCACGCGGTAGGAAATGCTGCCATGTAAACGCGAATGGGACGAAAAAAGCCCAAAGGCTACCCAGCGTTTATACACATCGGGGGTTGCGGTATTTTCAAATCCGCCGATATCGTGGCTCCAAAACCCGAAGCCGCAAGAGGTAAGGGACAACCCACCGCGCAGGCTTTCTGCCATAGCAATGTAATTTGAATCACAATCTCCGCCCCAGTGTACGGGAAATTGTTGCCCCCCCGCCGTAGCACTGCGGGCAAAAAGCACCGCCTCGCCTTCGCCTTTAACCTCGCGAAGTACGTTAAACACGCATTCGTTAAACTGCTGTGTGTAGAAATTATGCATCTTAAACGGGTCGCTGCCGTCGAAATAAGTGCAGTCCGTTGGAATTCGCTCGCCAAAGTCGGTCTTAAAGCAATCTACACCCTCGTCCATTAAACGACGCAGAAAATGCTGATACCATGTACACGCATCGGGGTTGGTAAAGTCCACAAGCCCCATGCCCGGTTGCCATTTATTCCACTGCCACACATCGCCGTTTTCGCGTTTTAACAAGTAGCCTTTTTCCGCCGCTTCTGCAAAGAGAGGGGATTTCTGTCCAATGTAAGGATTAATCCATACGCAAATTTTTAAGCCCTTTGCTTTTAAACGCTTGAGCATTCCCGGCGGGTCCGGGAAGCAGTCCGTATCCCACGCAAAATTGCACCACTGGTACTCCTTCATCCAAAAGCAGTCAAAATGGAAAACGCTTAGCGGAATATCGCGCTCAAACATGCCGTCGATAAATTCGTTTACCGTTTCTTCATTATAATTGGTGGTAAATGACGTAGAAAGCCACAGCCCATAGCTCCACGCAGGGGGAAGGGCAGGTCGCCCCGTAAGCGCGGTATAACGCTGCAATACATCGGTCAACTTGTCACCGCCAATAATCATGTAGCGCAACGCTTCCCCGGGTACAGAGAACTGCATCTTGCCTACTGCCTCGGAGTTGACCTCGTAGCTTACCTTTTCGGGGTGGTTTACAAAAACGCCGTACCCGCGGTTAGACAGGCAAAACGGGATATTTTTATATGCCTGTTCGCTTGCCGTACCGCCGTCCTCGTTCCAAATATCAATGACTTGTCCGTTTTTTACAAAGGGGGTAAATCGTTCGCCAAAGCCGTAGTATTTTTCATTAACGCTGGTGAGCAAGCGCTCGCGCCAATGCGGACCGTCGTTGGTGGTAAGGTAAGCAAGCGAGCGCGGTTCACTTTCTGTCAGTAATTTTCCATTCCAATGGTACTGTAAGCGGAAGGTGTCGCGGTGCAGCGTTGCGGTCAGTTTTCCGGTGCTTATTTTAATGTATTTATCCGTTTTTTCCACAGTTAGCGGCGCAGGGGCGGTGAAAAGGGGAAACGCTTCGGGGTTGCGTTTTTTGCCCCCCATGTGGTGGTGCGTTTCCACATGTAAAATACCCTCGCGCGGGGCGGTAATGTACATGGTAAATAGTGGTCCGTCCAGCGTTTGCCCGCGGTTAAAAATCTTCCACGGTGTGATGTAAAGCGTTACTTTCTTTTCTTCAATGCGTATATCGCGTATGTCGGTGCAGGAAAATGCGGTAACACCTGATTGCATAAGCCAATAGCCGTCCGAAAATTTCATACAATATATTCCTCCCATGCGTAATTTAATTGCTTGGAGTTTACCTAAATAGGTTGTAATTTTCAAGGGTTTTTGTGGTATGCTATACATAGTACAACTGCATTGAAAGGAATTCTTTTTTATGGAAAATGTAAAATGCATTAAATGTAGCGAGTCCAAGGTATATAGCACGCTGGTAAATCGTGAAAAATTACTAAGTACCGTTAATAAGGTGGCAGAAGTACTGCTAACCGCCAACGAAGCGGATACATTAACCGCAATAATGTCGGGTATGGAAATTGTGGGCAAATGCGTAGACGCTGACCGCGTGCAAATATGGCGTAACGAAATGATTGACGGTGAACTGCATTTTGCCATGCGGTATGAATGGTTAAGCGAAGTCGGCAAGCAAAAAATGGAAGTGCCGTTGGGCTTGCGTTTCCCCTATCGGCACCTGCCCGAATGGTATGAAATGTTTATGCAGCGCATTCCTATAAATTCGCCCGTTTCTCTGTTATCGGAAAGGGATGCGGCTTTTTTAGGGTACTACGAAATGGTATCTATTGTATGCCTTCCGTTATTTTTAAATCAAGAATTTATTGGTTTTTTTAGCGTAGATGATTGCAGAAACAAAAAAACATATTCTAAAGATGAAATGGATATGTTTCACTCTGTGGGACTTATGTTTACAACGCTTTTTAACCGCGCATCGCTAACGCAAGAGCGCATAGCGGCGGAACGTAAGCACCAAGCTATGGAATTAACGCAAAAATTAATAGATAACGCTCCCGTTTTTATTGAATATTGGGACGCAGAAAACAATTTGCTGGACTGCAATAAAAAAATGATGGACGCGTTGGGCGTTCCCAGTAAGGCTGTGTTTGCGAAACGTTTTTTTGATTTTTCTATGCCTATACAGCCCTGTGGAAAAACGGCAAAGGATTTAAACGATGAAATGATAAAAATAGCCGTAAAAAAAGGTAAATCCCGCAGCGAATGGGTATTTAAATTGCCAAACGGCGAAGCGCTGCCCAGCGAAGCGACGTGGGTACACGTAGCACATCAGGGCGGTGCTATGATTATTGTATATAGCTTGGATTCGCGCCCGATTAAAGCGGCAATAGAATCAGATGAAAGCAATAAAGCGAAAAGCAGATTTTTAGCCCGTATGAGCCATGAAATTCGCACTCCCATTTCTGCCGTCTTAGGCATATCAGAAATGCAATTGCGCAACCAAGATATGCCCGCACAAACAGAGGAAGCTTTTTTAAAAATATATGAGTCTTCTAGGCTATTATTAAATATTGTAAACGACATACTGGATTTTTCTAAGGTTGAATCGGGTAAAATGTATTTAATTAATAACGAGTATGAGTTGGCGGCGATTGTAAGCGACATAGGGCAAATGCATACGATTTATGCAGGGCAAAAGGACATAGTTTTGCACACGCATATTGCTGAAAATTTGCCGGCAAAAATGATAGGCGATGCTTTAAGAATACGACAAATTATTGGCAATTTGCTAACAAATGCATTCAAATACACCGAAGAAGGGGAAATTTATTTTTCATTGCAATGCACCTATCAAAAAGAGGACTTTGTATTATTAGAAATTTCAATAAAAGATACAGGACTTGGCATGACCGAAGCGCAAAAACAGTCGTTAAACGATGAATATGTACGACTGCATGAACAAGAAAAGCCCTTTGTAAGCGGTACGGGCTTGGGCATTCCCATTGTGCGCAGCTTAACGCGTATGATGAATGCGGAATTTGATTTGCAAAGCGAAGCAGGAAAAGGCACGCATGTAACGGTAAAAATACCGCAAGAAGTGGTGGGTACAGAAGTGATTGGTCCCGAAATGGCACAAAGCTTAGAGAAGCATGAATTATTTGTAGGAATGACGGCAAAAGACCTAGAGTTTATACCTACGCAAATGCCACAAGGGCGTGTGCTGGTGGTGGACGATATCGACATGAATTTATACGTAGCCGAAGCCATGCTGGATTCGTTTGGGCTTACGGTAGAATTGTGCGAATGCGGGCAGCAGGTAATCGAAAAAATAAAACAAGGCTTGGTATATGACGTTATTTTTCTTGATTATATGATGCCTGAAATGGATGGAATTGAAGTGGTAAAAATTCTGCGGGAAATGGGATACAAAAAACCCATTGTAGCGCTAACAGCAAACGCCATAAAAGGGCAGGACGAAATGTTTATGAAAAATGGATTCTCCGGATTTATGACAAAGCCGATAGATATAAAAGTGTTAAATACGTATCTTGAACGCTTTGTGAGGGATAAGTAATGTAATAAGTATTGCAAATTTATTTGCAAGCGTGTTATCATTTGACAAATTTTTAATAATATGGAGGCTATTATGCCTAATGTACTTATCACAGGCGCAGACCGCGGACTTGGGCTTTCGCTGTGCAAAGAATATTTACAGCGCGGGTGGACGGTTTTTGCAGGTAAATTTATGGAAGATTTCACATTGTTGGAGGATTTGCAAGCCCAAAATACAAGCCTGCATATTCTATGGCTGGACGTAGGCTGTGAAGACAGTATTAATGAAGCAGTGCAAGCCATTATACGCACTACAGACCATTTGGACATGCTTATCTCTAACGCGGCGCTAATGGGCGATGTAAAATGCAAATTGTATGAGCCGCCCATGGAATTAGAGCAGGTTTGGGATTCGTTTCGCGTAAACGCCCTTGGGCCCTTGCTTTTGGTGGAAAAATTTATGCCGCTTTTAGAGAAAAGTAAAGAAAAAAGGCTGTGCTTTGTATCGAGTGAGGTGGCGTGCATTACACTTATGCAGCACAGGCACGACAGCCCGTACCCATATCCAATGAGTAAGGCTGCCATGAATATGGGTATACGTATTATGCATAATTATTTGCACCCCAAGGGATACACATTTCGGCTGTTCCACCCCGGGTGGATGAAAAAACGCGCGCCGGACGGCTCTCTAAGCGAAACCGCGCTGTACGACCCCGATTTTATTGGAGAAATTGCGGCAAAGTATTTCGATAAAAACCTAGGTGACGAACATCGCTTGGTAATGGTAGATTATAATGGCTATGAATGGCCGTGGTAAGGAGAAGAACGTATGAAAAATATAGTAATAGCAGCAAAGGAAACCGATTTTGAAAAAGCCCTTGCAGCGGTTTTTACGCGGGAAGGGTATCATGTGCATTCTGCAAGCGATTTGCCAAGCGATTTTAACGAACCCATTGAATATTTGCTGGATACAACCGACAAATATAACGAAGAAGATACCTTTACGCTTACGGGGGGTATTAATGCCGATGTTATTGAGCAAACGTTACGTGAAAATGTGCTTGTTTCTATGGCTTTGTTAGAGCGTTTTCTCCCGCAATTGGATGCGGGGCAGGGGAAGCGGTTATTCTATATTTCTTCTGCCGAAGCCAGTATAAACGAAACCCATGCAGAGCGCGGCTACGGCTACCGCATGAGCAAGGCGGCGTTGCATCAATTTCTTCAAATGACGTGGAATAAGCTTACCCCCAAGGGCTACACCTTGCGCTTGTTTGACCCAATGACAGAGGACGTACTGCCCCACGCCGCCGCAGAAGCGGCTTACCACTATGTCACCCGCCGCCGAGGTATGGAAAATGAGGACGGAAGACGCGACGACGAGGATAGGTTGGTACTGCGCGATGCATTCGGGCGGGCGCACGGGTGGTAGTAAATGACCATTGTCACCAACGGAGGTCCGGGGCGGGATTATCTGCAAGCCGAATATGTGATGAATCTATACCGCGGGTGCAGTTTTGGCTGTATTTATTGCTATGCCCGCAGTACATATTATGAGAAAACGGCGGATTTTTCCGCCATACGCCCTAAAGAAAATGCGCTGGAAATTGTAAGAAATGACCTGCGTCGAAAAGTAAAACGAGGCGTAGTGCTAACGGGCGGCGTTTCCGACGCGTATAATCCGCTGGAAAAAGAGTTAAAAATAACCCGTAATGCCTTGGAATTGCTAAATGCATTCGAATTTGGCATAACCATAATCACAAAAAGCAACTTGGTCATACGCGATATGGATATTTTAACCGATATCCAACAAAATGCGCCCGTTTCCGTTAATTTTTCTATTACCTGCGCGGACAATGCATTGGCGCAGAAAGTCGAACCCCATGTACCAAGTACATCGGTGCGGTTTGCCGCTATAAAAGCGTTATCCAACGCAGGTATTCCCGCGGGCTTATTGATTGACCCCGTACTTCCCTTCATCACCGATACGCCGGAAAATATACGCGAATTGGTAAAAATGGCGGCACTTCATGGCGCAAAATATGCCTATATTTCCCCGTCCGTTACTCTTGCGGATATACAGCGGGATTATTTCTACACCGAAGTTGATAAGCACTTCCAATACATTTCGGAAAAATATAAAAAGCGATACGACCAACGCTACCGCTGTCAATCGCCGTATGCAAAGAAAGCATGTGAAATATTTGGCCAAACCTGCGAAGCGGAAGGCTTGTTATACGACATGAAGGCGGTAAATCAACATTTGCGAATGGGATATAAAATGTGATATAATTCCGCTATATCTATTGAAAGGGGATGTTTCCCATGAAGCAGAAATTTATTCCGCTGGAAAAACAATCTAAGCGGAAGCAAAGGGAATGGTACGCTCGGCAACGCGGCACATGGGGCGAAATGAAGCCCGTCACAAACCGAATAGAAAGTGCAAAGCGGTACAGCCGCAAAAAATCCAAACAACGGTGTGAATACGAACCGCCCGCGTTTGGATTTTTTGTATACATAGGTGCAAGCACAATTGTTAATAGTTTATAAAAAAAATTTGCAATTTCCTATTCCTTTGTTAATAATGCTGTGATATACTGCCTTTAAAAGGAAACATCTTAGACATATTGCACAGTGCGTGCATTTGACGGAGGGAAATTATGCAATACGGGCATTTTGACGGCGCGGCGCGCGAGTACGTGATTACTAAACCCAATACACCGGCACCATGGGCAAACTACTTAGGCTCGCCGGAGTACGGAGCAATTGTTACCAATAACGCAGGCGGCTACAGCTTTGTAAAAAGCGGCGCAGCAGGGCGCGTGCTTCGCTACCGCTTTAATGAGCAGGATAAACCGGGGCGCTACATTTACTTGCGGGACGATAATGACGGCGATTTTTGGTCGGCGTCATGGCAGCCTGTGGGTAAGCCCATGGACGTATATAAAAGTGAGTGCCGCCACGGCACGGGCTATACTCGGCTTACGGCAGAATATAAGGGCATTAAGTCTGTAGTGGACTATTATGTTCCGCATGAAGAATCCCACGAAATATGGCATGTACAGGTGACAAATATCTCTGACGAAGCGCGTAAAATTTCTGCCTTCGGCTATGCAGAATTTACGAACGAGCCGCACTATGAGCAAGACCAAGTAAACCTGCAGTATACGCAATTTATTACAAAAACGGAGTATGAAAATAATTTTATCCGCCAAATTATTAACGAAAATTTCCAGGCATTTTATAAATATGCACCCAAGACGCGCTATTTTGGGCTTGCCGGGGCAGATGTAACCAGTTACTGCGGCGACCGTGAAAAATTCCTTGCCGACTACAGCGGCTACGGCAACCCGCAAGGCGTGGTAAACGGGCGCTTTAATAACGATTTGAATTATAACGGAAATTCTTGCGGTGCGCTGCATACGGCATTTGAATTAAACGCGGGCGAAACCAAGACATTCACCTTTATTTTAGGCGAAAAGCAAGACGCAGAATTTAAGAAAATTCAAGCGCGCTATGCAAATCAATCTACGCCGGAAAATGAGATAAATGCCTTAAAAACCTACTGGCATGGCAAGTTTACCAATCTGGTAGTAAAAACCCCCGACGAGCGCTTTAACCACATGATTAACACGTGGAACGCGTACAACTGCTTTATTACATTTTACTGGTCGCGAGCCGCTTCTTTGGCGTATTGCGGGCAACGCAACGGCTACGGCTATCGCGACACGGTGCAGGATATTCAGGGCATTATCCATCTTGACCCCAAAGAAGCACGGGAAAAATTGATTTTTATGATATCTGCACAGGTACACCACGGCGCGGGGCTTCCGCTGGTGCGCTACACGCATACGCCGGGCAAAGAGGATACACCCGACCAAGCCAGCTATCGCGAATCTACGGGGCATCCCTCCTATCGTGCAGATGATATGATGTGGGTATTCCCCACCGTTTGGAAGTATATTGCCGAAACGGGGGACATGGCGTTCTTAGATGAAGTCGTACCCTACGCGGACAAAGGCGAGGACACGGTGTACAACCACCTGCGCAAAGCCATCGAATTTACCGAAAATCATCTTGGTATTCACGGCTTGCCCGCGGGCTTACATGCAGACTGGAACGACTGCTTGCGCATGGGCGCACAGGGCATTTCCGTTTTTGTGGCGTTGCAATTCTATTATTCTTTGGAAATCCTCGCACGCTTTGCGAGAAAGCGCGGCGAAAGCCCCGCAGAATACGAGGAAAAGAAAACAAAGTACGGCAAAATTATCGAAGAAAAATGCTGGGATAATGACCGTTTTGTACGCGGCATCACCGATAAAGATGTAATTATCGGCGCGGCAAAGGACCCTGAGGCAAATATGTGGCTAAACCCCCAATCGTGGGCGGTTATTTCGGGTTATGTGGACGAAGCGCGGGGCAAGTTGATTCTCGATACAGTACACAGCCGCCTAAATACCCCCTATGGCGTGCGTATTATGGACCCATCGTATGTAAAACATGCTTTTGATGGTGCGCTTGCACTGCTCTTTAACCCGTCCACAAAGGAAAACGGCGGTATTTTCTTGCATACGCAGGGCTGGATTATTCTTGCAGAGGCGTTGCTTGGACGCGGAAATCGTGCCTACGAATATTATCTCGAAAGTTGCCCCGCTGCACAAAACGAAATCGCAGAAATTCGCAAGATAGAACCATATGTTTACTCACAATTTACGGAAAGCATAGACAGCCCCAACGAAGGGCGCAGCCACGTACACTGGCTAACGGGTACGGCAAGCACCGTAATGGTGGGCTGTGTAGAAGGCATTCTTGGTTTGCGTCCCGACCCGGACGGACTGCGCCTAGCGCCCGCTATCCCCGGCGAATGGAAGGAATTTACCATGACCAAAATTTTCCGTGACAAAGTATTAGAAATTACGGTTAAAAATCCCGGCGGTAAAGAAGGCGGTACGCCAAAAGTAACGTTAAACGGCGAAGCCCTAAACGACAACTATTTGCCCGCCGCCAATTTAAAAGACAAAAACAGCGTAGAGGTAATTCTATAATGACCGTAACGGAATATGTAAAAACCCTTGGATTTGGTTGGAATTTGGGCGATACCTTAGATGCCCACATTGCAAAAGACAAGCTTGACAATTTAACCCCGCAAGAACAAGAAACGGCGTGGCAAAATCCCGTAACCACGCCGGAAATGGTAAAAATGGTAGCCGACGCGGGCTTCACCGTTTTTCGCTTGCCTGTGTCGTGGGCGGATTTTATCGGTGAAGCACCCGCGTTTAAAATTCGGGAGGATTTCATCCGGCGTGTGCAGGAAATAATGGGCTACGGCTTCGAAAATAACATGACTGTAATTCTTAATTTGCATCACGAAGATTGGCACTTCCCATCACACGAAAACTACCCGGCGGCAAGTGAAAAATTACAAGCCGTATGGACGCAAATCGCCAATTATTTTAAAAATATCTCTAACGAAAAACTCATCTTCGAAGCCATGAACGAACCGCGCAAAGAAGGCACGGAAGTGGAGTGGAACGGCGGCGACGCCGAAGGGCGCGAGGTTGTAGCAAAATTAGGGCACGATTTTATCAAAGCCGTGCGCGCAACGGGCGGCAACAACGCAACGCGCAAGCTAATGGTACCGCTGTATGCCGCAAGCAGTGCGGAGGAGGCTATGCAAGGGTACGTCCCTTCGGGCGATGCCAATATAATTGTAAGTGTACACGCCTACACGCCCTATAATTTCGCGCTTAGTAACGACTACGCCCATCATGAGTGGAAGCCCGAAATGGAAACGGATATCGACCGGCTATTTGCCGATATCGACAAATACTTTTTAAGCAAAAATATTCCTGTAATTTTGGGCGAAATGGGCGCACGTAAACGCGGCGAAAATATCCAAGACCGCGTGTTGTGGGCAAAATATTACGCAAAAACCGCGCGCAAGCACGGTGTCCCCTGCATTTGGTGGGACAACGGACGCGTAGAAGGTCCCGACCGCTGGGAAAAGTTTGGTCTGCTCGACCGTAAAGAAATGAAATGGGCATACCCCGAAATAGTAGAAGCATTTCTAAAATAGTACAACAAAACAGAGGGATGCGTCATGCTTTGGGAACAACTTACCACACAGCAATTTGAACTTGCCGCTAAAAACGGCGTATGCGTTATCCCCATCGGCGTGTTGGAAAAGCACGGTAACCATTTGCCGCTGGGTACGGATATGTACACTTCTACCGCCATTTGTAAAGCGGCGGCGGAAATTGAACCCGCCATTGTTTTCCCGTACTATTTCTTTGGGCAAATTGCGGAAGCGCGGCACTACCCGGGCACGATTGCCGTTTCTCACGAGATGATGATGGAAACGCTGCTTGCCATGTGTGATGAAATTGCCCGCAACGGCATACAAAAAATTATGATACTTAGCGGACACGGCGGTAACAATCACTTCTTGCCCTTTTTCGCGCAGGAGATGCCGCGCCTTAACCGCAATTATGCGGTGTACACGGGGCAAGCCGTTGAGCTTACATCTGTACAGCGCAAAGAAGTGCAGCAAACCGCAGGGGTGCAAGACCTGGGACAGCACGCAGGCTTGGCAGAAACGGCATTAATGATGTATCTGCAGCCCAAATTGATTAAAAATGAAGCACAAGACCCCGCAGAAGGCGTAGACCGCCAGCGTTTAGCCGATATCAAAAAGGAAAATTTATTCACAGGCTATAACTGGTACGCCGGCTTTCCCAATCATTACGCAGGCGACCATACAGCCGCAACGCCCGAGCTGGGTAAAAAAGTGTTCGAAATGGTGGTAGAAAACGCCGTTAAAAAAATAAAAGCCGTAAAGGCAGACGACGAATCGCTTTCTCTTATCAGCGAATTTGCCGAGTTTACCAAAGCACCAAGGACTATGCGTTAGTCCATATCATAGGACGAAAAAGGAGAGATTTACCATGAGAAGTTCCCAAGTAACCCCAATCACCGACCCGAAGGTAGCCCTTCAGGCCCTCAAGGACGGCAACAAGCGCTTCATCGACGGCGCACCCACTGCTAAAGACGACACCAAAGACCGCAAAGAAACTGTGGACACCCAAAAGCCCTTCGCCATCGTTCTTACCTGTGCGGATTCCCGTTGCTCACCCGAAATTTTCTTCGACACAAAAATTGGCGACCTGTTCGTATTACGTAACGCGGGCAACTTTGCTACCGACGTAGAGCTTGGCTCAATGGAATTTGCCACCGCCGTACTTGGCGCACCCTTAGCCGTTGTTATTGGTCACTCTGCTTGCGGTGCGGTAAATGCCGCATTTGATAAAGCCGAAGGTCTGCCCGAAAAACTGCACGGCGTTATCGAAAACCTTAAACCCGGCATTGCCGGCTGTGGCGACAAGCTTGCTGCGTACAAAGCCAATGTAGAAACCGTTGTTAAAAACGTAAAAGACAACCCCATCATTCAAAAACAAAACACGATGGTAGTAGGTGCGTACTACGATTTTGCCAGCGGCGAAGTAAAGTTCTTCGAATAGGGAAAACCAACGACATTAAAAAAGGAACTGTCTAGGACAGTTCCTTTCAGAGCGAAGACAAACCCCCAATCGAGCAATCGACTGGGGGTAAAATTTTTGATTTTGGAAAAAAATGTGAGGAAAAGCGTGAAAGAGGAAAAAAGTGTGAAAACAAAGTGTTGTTATGCTTCCATC